>ERZ1023839.149-NODE-149-length-22613-cov-17.119425_pt1 | contig 22613 bp, 25 predicted proteins | sample MGYA00380383_ERZ1023839 | MGnify/ENA primary metagenome ERZ1023839 (study PRJEB33179, sample SAMN07449065) | human gut metagenome | biome: Human-gut; feature: Human associated habitat; material: Faeces | host: Homo sapiens | place: India:Kasaragod | collected... | reverse complement strand
ATGATTTTGATAATATATTATTGTAAAATTAACTAAAATAAAACATATAAAAAACAATATTATTAAAAATATATTTCTTTTATTTCTTTTGTTTTTTGTTATTATATATTCTTTCATAAACACTACCTCTTTTCTATAAAACTTCCTTTTACAGTTCGATATTATAATATTTTCAAAGAGAACTCAATAAGTTTTTCGGAGAACTTTAAACTTTTTTAGAGAATTTTTATTAATTACTCTCCTTCATAAAATATATTGACTTTCTTTTTAATAATTTTTTAATAAATAAATAATTTAATAATATAATTGCTATACCTATAATCGTTGTTCCTAAAAGGCAGTATATTATACTTTTAGTATTTATAAATAAACTTACAATAATAGAAATAAAGTTACTTATTATAAATCCTATACCTATTACATATAATACATTGTAAAAATATATCTTTTCTATTTTCTTTTTTGAATACCCTAAAGCATATAATAATGCTATATCATAGCTACTATAAATTACATATTTTTTAATATATAATGCACTTATTCCTAAAGTTAAAATACTTGTAATTACAATTATTCCTATACATATCATTTCTATATGAAGTAATTCACCATAATCAATAACTACCTTATTCAAGGTACTATAGCCAAGTTTATTTAATTCACCCTTTACATAACTTGTATTTTTAGCACTATCAGTAATAACATCTATAGAATATAATTGATAAGAATTTAATCTTCCAAGATAATCATCATACATTTCATATAACTGTTTGCCTCCGACAAAACATGTATTATATCTTTCATAAACTAGTTCATTATCATATACTCCAATTATTTCAAAAGGAATCTTTTTTTGTCCCACAATAACATTTTTACCTTTTTCATTTTTTTCATATAAATCATACATAACATCAATTTTTTTACCAATTAATGATTTACCATCAATAAAATTTGCATTTTTAAGGTCTTGTTCCGAATAACCCGTAGGGAAAAATTTAATTGGACAAATCATAACATTTCTTTCTTCTTCATCCATTATTCTACCAATAACATCCATTTTTAAAATTTCTTTGCTTCCGTATTTTAGAATTAATATTCCATCATAATAATCATTTTTTAAACTTGAATCATAACCACTTTGAACATGTGCAGGAAAAGATGCTACTACATGTTCTATACTATTAATTTTATCATAATCATATTTATAATTATAAAATTCCTCTTCGGTCATATTCTGAATAATGTTTGATTTTGGACTAACTAAAAAAGTTCTTCCATCAATACTATCATTTATTGATTTATTTATTTTATAGACATGATTTTGATAATATATTATTGTAAAATTAACTAAAATAAAACATATAAAAAACAATATTATTAAAAATATATTTCTTTTATTTCTTTTGTTTTTTGTTATTATATATTCTTTCATAAACACTACCTCTTTTCTATTAATCAGTTTCTAAATACACTTTACCTTTTATAACTTTATCATCACAAGTAAGTGTATAATCTAATCTTTTTGTATCAAGTATTCCTACACCAACATTATTAATACTATTTAAAAATTCATTTATATTTACTTTTTCTTCGTAAGTATAGCCATCATAAAACACATTATAATATGAGTATAAATCATTTTCTTTTATAATCTTAAGAGAAATTTTATTACACTCCATTGGTTTATTAATATAGGATGCACCTCTTATTACGGTATATCCTTGTTTGTGATTATCAAAGTAATAACCTTCAATTGATAAGTTTTCATCAAATGTAGGAAAATCTCTTACTGTTGGTTTAAAATAAAACTTATAAAAAAGTAATACTACGATAATCATTAATATAAAAAGAAAATATTTAATATAATCAAAAGATAAATATCTTGTAAACTTACATTTTATTTTATAATTATCAAGTAATTCTTTATTAATTAATACATTAATTGGTACATTAAAATATTTACTTATTTTTAATAAATCATCAAATTTTGGAATTGAATAACCCGTTTCCCATTTACTAACTGTTTTATTTGATATCTTCATTTTTTTAGCAAACTCTTCTTGAGTTAATTTTTTTCTTTTTCGCAAAAAATAAATATTTTCACCTAGTTCGTTATTCTTCATATACTGCCTTTCTAATTTACTTATATCATATTTCACCGGAGAATTCCACATAAAAAAAAGAGAACTTGTCTCTTTTTCGGAGAATTTTTAATTTTCCCCTAAAATATTTAAATAAAATTTAGTAAATGTAAGTTGCATATATGGATATAACCAAATATATAAAATACCAAAAGTAAGTGTTCCAAGTATCGCCCAACCAATAAATGAAAGTCCTAATACAAAAGTATCTAATTTATGACCTTGCATTTTTTCTCTTGAATATTTAAGTGTTTCAACAATACCAAGTTCAGGTTTCTTAATTAAAATTATTGGTACTAAACTATAAGATAATGTAAGTATTATTCCAGGAATAATGAAACAAATATAACCAAGCATTACTATTAAACCCATTAAAATAGTTACGCCTATAATTTTAACAAAATCGTGATAGTATTTAAATAAATCTTTTGCTTCAAAATTTTCATTTTCAATTAAACTTATAAAAAATGCTGTAGTACCAATTCCAAGTGGCATCATTAAAATTCCTAATAAAGAATCTAAAAAGTCAGCATCCATTTTATTAAATAAAATACTAAGTACACATGTAGATGCTAAAGATATTCCTAAAGCAATTATAAGTATTTTCCAAATACTACCTAAATTACCAGAAAGTTTTTCCTTTGCAAAATTTTTAATCTCTACTCTATTCATCTAATCCTCCTACTAAAAATATATCATAAAGATTAAAAAAATACTATAAAATATTTTTAGAAAGTTCAATTATTTTATCAAAATCATCATCTATGGCAACAATATTTTTATGTAACTGATTGCAAGTTTGACATTTATAAATTATTTTAAAAGTATCCTTAAACTTTTCAATCCCAATAGGTTTTAAAAGTCCTTTACAAGTATTTTCTCTATCACCAGGAAATATATCTACATGTTTACTATATAGGCAATATGGACAGTGATCTCTTGCACTATATCCTAGTTTTTTTACTACTTTACCACAGTTTTCACAAATAAAATTTTCATCAATCATTGTAAATCTTTTTTTCATATCTATAGTTTATCATAAATATATTTAAGTAGGAAGTGAAATATGTTTTTTAATTTAATTAATCTTGTAAAAGGATTACTATTTTTTACAGGAAGTTATTCAAATAATGTTTTTTTAGAACCACTTACTCCTGAAGAAGAAGATAAATATGTTAAGTTAATGCTCGATGGTAACACTGATGCTCGTAATAAACTTATAGAGCATAACTTAAGACTTGTAGCGCATATTGTAAAAAAATATACAAATAGTAATAATGATATGACTGATGACTTAATATCTATTGGAACAATTGGCCTAATCAAAGGAATAGATACTTATAAAGATAATAAGAAAACTAAAATTACTACATATGCTGCAAGATGTATTCAAAACGAAATATTAATGCATTTTAGAGCAAATAAAAAAAGTAATAATGATGTTTATCTTGAGGATTCTATTGGTTATGATAAAGAAGGAAATGATGTAAATTTAATTGATGTATTAATTCAAAAAGATTTGGATTTAATTGATTATCTTACTAAAAAAGATAACATTAATGAACTTAAAAAATACTTGCAAATGCTTTCGCCTCGAGAAAAAGAAATTATTGTTAAAAGATATGGACTTAATAATCAAAAAGAAATGACCCAAAAAGGTATTGCAAAAGAATTGAAAATATCAAGAAGTTATGTATCAAGAATCGAAAAAAGAGCTCTTACCAAAATTTTAAAAGAATTTATTAAAAATAAGAAAACTTTGTAATTGATTTAGCACATCATTAATGATATAATTTTTATAGTAGGAGATAAGGATATGGAAACAATTTTTTATTATGTTAAAACTGGAAAAATATTAAGTAAAGATGAAGTTAGTGCTTTGATGAGTGGTTACGCTGCCCCAACAGGTACAATAGGAATTGTAAATAAAAGTCAAAGAGTTCAAATAACTGATGGTGTTATTCAAAATGTTAGTGATATAAAAGAAACATCCTCAATTATGAGTCAAGACAGTGTACTTGATGTATTTACAGAAATAGTTAATAAACATAGTCAAGATGTAAAAAAAGGTATATCTCCAAGAAGTGAGATAAGAAAAGATGAACTTGATAGAATGATACGTGAAGTAAGTGATAGAATTGAAAGACAAAAAAACAATCAAAAAGAAAAAGAGCTTGAAAAAAGACGAGAAAAAATAAGAAATATTCGCAAAAGAGAAAAAAATCTAAAACGTATTGCTATTGGAACTGTAATTGCAACGATGACTACAATAAGTGCTGTTGGTGTAAAATATATTACTAACTTCCAAAAAATATCTCATGATACAAATAAAATGCTAAATTCATATCACTGCTATATAAAAAATGATATTGATGCAGGAAAGACAATGGTAGCATTAAATGATTATAATGAACTTTATGGAAAACCTAATCCAGAATATAGTGAAATAACTAATGATAGTTATAATGCTTTAAAGGATATGCTTATATCAAATGGTTATACAGATGAAGAAGCAACAATATGTATTTCCTCAATTGTTCCAACTCATACTATACCAAATATCAGCGTAACTTCAACTACTCTTTCTGATAAGTTAGGTTTTGTACTTGACTATGAAGGTTTAAGTTATACAAGGTAAGGAGATAAAAATGATAGAATTAAATACAATGGAATTTGATGGTAAAACTTATTTTGAAATAGAAACAATTACTCATAATAATAATACATACATTTATTATGGTAATGAAGAAGATACTTCCCTATTTAAAATATTTAAATTAGGAAATAATGATGAACTTATAGAATTATCCTATGATGAATTAAATGATGCATTTACTATATTTAATGAAAAACATAGAAACTAAAAAAACTGCAAAAAAGCAGTTTTTATTTTTTTAAAAAGAATCAATATTTACTTTAACTTTTGGCATTTTATGTAAAAAAGCATAAGCTTGAATAACAGTTCTAAGTGAAGTTGCTATTTTACCACCTTTACCAATAACTGCTCCAAAATCATCATGATGAACAATTATTTCAATTATTGGATCTTCGCCTTCAGTTTCAAACATTTCAACTTTTACCATATCTGGATTTTTTACTATACTTTTAATTAAAAATGAAGTATATTCTTTTATATCCATAATTAATCCTTTTTAACGCTTTTCTTCGAAGCATTTTTACTTTCAGCATATTTTTTCATAATCCCTTGGTTAGATAATATACTTCTTACTGTATCTGTAGGTATAGCTCCTTTAGAAAGCCAAGATAAAGCTTTTTCTTCATCAACTGTAACTACTTCTTTTCCTTTAATTGGATTATAAGTACCTACTGTTTCAATAAATCTACCATCTCTTGGACTACGAGAGTCAGCTGCTACAATACGATAAAATGGTTTTTGTTTAGAACCCATTCTTTTTAATCTTAATTTAACTGCCATAATTTTCTCCTTTCAATTACATTATTAATATAGCATACTTATTTTTAACTGTCAACCTTTTTTTGTTGACACTATTTAGTTAAAGAAAAAAGTATGAGTTTTATTTACCCATACTCTTTTTTATTTTATCCAATTCTTCTTTGGATATTTGAGTGAATTTTATTATATCTTCCTCTGGCATATTATTTTTGATTAGACTTTTAATTGTTTCATTTTTGCCGTTATTAAAGCCAATAGACTTTCCTTTGCTAAAACCAATAGATTGTCCTTTATTAAAGCCGATTTCCTCGCCTACAGTTTTAGCAAATTCTACCTTATCATAATAAAATATACTATCAATATTTTCCATCATTTTTTCCATTCTCCTTAATAACTCTTGTCCAAGTTCATTATTATTATATAAATCATAATACTTATCATTATTATCCCGAGTAAATGCATAAAATATTTTCTTTATATCATCATCTTGTAAACTTGCAATTTCATTATATGTCATTTTATTCAAATATTCAAGATTATAGTCTACGACTATAGCATCCTCATATCTTACTTTTCCACTTAAGACATCTGTAAATAAAGATACTCCCATAAATTCACCATTATTCAAAGGATTTTCATTATTTATGTTTATTTGTAAAACCTTTTTAATTTTATTATTTTCACCAGGTTTTAACTGTCTTAAAAGCAGTGCCAAAACATATGACATATTTTTTACATTTACGGCATTTGAGTATTCACTATTTCCTTCGATATTTATTAAATAATCACTAGTTTCATAAAGTAAATCAGTTTCTTTTTTCTTTAACGTTACTTTATCACTAACTAAATTATCTAAAACAGTGATATCACTATTCATAGGTAAATTTAAACTATTCAATGTTTTCATCACTACATAAAATAATAAATCATAATTATCTATAAATAGTTTTTTAAAAGCCAAATCTCTAATAAAACCAGATTTTGAATATAATTTGTCAAACTTTTTTATATTTAGTCCTTTCTAAACTCTGACTTTTTAAATATAACAAATTATTTTATAACTTGCAATATAAATTATATATTTTATACCAACAAAAAAAGCCATTAAGGCTTACTTATTTTCTAAATAATCATCATTAAGATCATCGACATTAATATTAAGTTCATCATTATTTTCTTCATCATATACTTCTTCATAATCATCATAATCATCCTCAACTTGAATTTTTACTGTGGCATTACCTATTACCTCAATACCTAGTTCCTTTTCAATTTTTAAATTAACAAGTTCTCCGATAATTTTAACATCTGTTACTGTTGGTTGTTTTAATGCATTAACAATTATTTCACTATTACTATCAATTTTACTATTATCTTTTATAGGAACATTTATAGCATCAGTATAAGAAAACTTTCTTGTTGTAACTGCTGTTTTAGTATCATTATCATATGAATACCATACATTTACATCAAATGAACCAGATACATTAACCTTTCCTAAATTATTAACTCCCCTGAAAGAATGATTTATTACCCAGCATCCAAGTATAGTATTTGGTTTTTCATCACACTCTATGTCATAGGAACTAATTACCTTTTTCTTACATTTTCCTATTATTGCCTTAGTAACGATTTCTTTAAAGTTTGACATTATATCACCTTCCTAATGTAATGTATGCAAAAACTGCCCAAAAGTTCACAAAAAAATCACTATAATTTATAGTGACTTTTTAACGTAAAAAATCCTTTAAACCGGTATTTTTATCGTTAAATCTTAATTTCTTTCTAGCTTTAATCTCAATCTGTCTTACTCTTTCTCTTGTAATACCATATTTTTGACCAATTTCCTCGAGAGTATATTCTTTTCTATCTTCATTAAGTCCAAATCTTAACATTAATACTTCTTTTTCTCTATCAGTTAAATACTTATTCATAGCACTATTAACTATTAAAGAAAGTTCTTTATTCATAATATCTTCCTCAACAGTTGCATCTTTATCAGGTACAACTTCACTTAAAAAGCCATCATCATTATTAATTGGTGTTTCTAAAGAAGTACATGATGCATAATTATTTTCAAAATCATATATATCATTTTTACTTATACCAAGTTCTTTACTAATTATTTCAACACTTGGCATACATCTATATTTACTATAATACTCAGTTATAAATTTATTATATATACTTTTCTTAGAGTTAATTTGATGTGGTTTACGAATTAAATCTGTATTATAATTTAAACTTTTTAAAATAAATTGTTTTATCCAGTAAGTAGCATAAGTTGAAAATCTATTACCCTTAGAAATATCAAATTTATTTATTGCCTTTATTAAACCAAAATTACCCTCTTGGATAATATCATTAAATTGCATTTTACTTACGTTATTAAAATGTCTTGATATTGAATAAACTAATCTAATATTTCTCTTAAAGAAATTATTTTTAGCTATTATATATTTTTTTAACAAAGTAAGTTCATATGAAATATTATCACTTATATCCGTATTATTAAAATTAAATTCATTAAATATTTTACAAAATTCTTCATAACTAGGTTTATTTATAAGTTTTAACATTGTTTTAATATATTGTAGTTCTCCTTTTAAAATGTTATCATCACCCAATTTATATGGTAAACTTTTTATTTCTTTTAAAAGTTCTAAATTATTTTCATAATCATTAGAAAAATATATAGATTTTAATATTTTAGCAATATTAACTTTTGGATATAAATTATCATTATTTTCACATATACTTAAAGCTTTTGCTTCATTTAAAATATTTCCATAATATATTTCTTCATTTTGATTCATAATACTAGTATTATCAGTTCCAAGACTATAAAACATATGGTTTATTAAATCAGTTACACCAGATTCATTTTTTAAAGAACCATCATATATATTATCAAAATATGCTGAATATTTTTTTGCAAATATTAAAAAATCATTCTCTTGTAAATCACTACTCATTTTATCAAAATAAGTATTAATAATTTCTTTTCCATATTTTTCATATAAAGCAAATAATAGTTTTTCATTAAACTCATCAAAACTATTAACTAATTTTACAAATTTTTCATAAGATATTTTTTCCATATTTTCCCCCATAACGACAAATATATTAGCATACATAATAAAAAATATCAAGATTATATCAAAAACAAAAAAGAAGCTATTTTTTTAAGCTTCTTACATTAACATCAACTTTATCAATGCTCATTGGATAAAATCCATTAAAGTGGCCAAGGAATCCCGCACTTTCTTGAAGTTTAGTTATTCCTCCATTGATAATCAAATGAATCTGATGACCATTAACAGTAATAGTTTTTGTACCTCTCGCATTATCTGGAAATAATGTTTTATTCGGAGCAATTATTCCTTTATTATTTGAAATTAAATCATCAACAATTGGAAATACCATACCATTATGCATATGACCACAAAAAACGAAATCGAATTCTTTTATATAAGATATAACTTTTGGATCAGTCATATATATTGGTGAATGTACTATTAATATTTTTACTTTCGAATTATCTAAATTACTTACATAATTTGTATATTTTTTTGCAAATTCAAGTTTATTAAGTAAATATTCTTTCCTTTCATTACCAGTTCCATTAAAATAATATTCATATGGAAGTTCTAAAGAAAATACTATAACTTTATCATCTTCATAATATGGTGCATAATGTGATACATAAACATTACTAATTGAATTGGCTTCTTTCCAATAACCTTCAGGGAAGTCATTTTTTCCTTGTTTAAAATCACAAGTAGTAAAATCATGTGAACCTAAATTAACAAAAGTCTTATACTTCTTTCCTAAACTTTCAAGCCATAAAAGTAGTTTTTCACTTTTTTCTTTATGTGTTTTTAGAAAATCAGTGCTATCAATAATATCTCCAGCTAAACAAAGATATTCTAATTCCTCTTTTGATAAATTTTCACTAATTAGCTCAAGTTTTCTATCATCAAATTTTTTGAAATAATGTAAATCTCCAAAAGTTTTAATATTTATATTATCTTTCTTATCTAGCATCTCATAACTATGATTTTTAGTTTGTATTATTTTATCTATCATTCTAGTCCCCCTTAACTACAGTAATTATACCACTTTTTCTAAAATACGTCAAATTAGTGTAAATAATATTCACTTGAAAGTTCCAAATTACCATCTATCTTTTTCATATAATCTATTGAAAATTTACCAACAACAGTATCATTTTCATAAATAGTTCCATTACTCGAAGATAATGATGGATAAGTAAATAGATATTTATCTTTATAAAAAGAAAAGGCATTGTCTGAATATAAAAGTGGATACATAATATTTCTTTTATATACTCCATATATTAAATCCTTACCTATATTTCCTATTATTTTATCATTTTCAATAGTTATAATTCCTTTTTCTCTATTAAAAACATAATCACCATTAAATCTAATTTTAAGTTCTATTTCAAATGTCATAATTTATCAATCATTTCTTTTAAAAATAAAGAAACTATATTAGAACTCCTTTCTAAAAATTTATCATAGGTCATTACATTTTGATTATTTGGTATATCAGAAATACTTCTTATAACGATAAAAGGAACTCCCGCTAAAAAAGAAGTTTGAGCTATACTTGCTCCTTCCATATCAACGCATAATGCATTAAATTTATTATGAATCTTTTCACTCATATGTTTATCTGTACAAAATATATCACCAGAGGCTATTACTCCTTCATGAATATTTACATTTTCTATTAAAATATTTTTACTAATATTAAGTAAATAATCATCACTATTTAAATAAACACCACAGTTAGGAATAAAGCCTTTTTCATGATCAAAAGCAGTTATATCAAAATCATGTTGTACAAGTTTTTCCCCCACTACTATATCAAGTACTTTTAAGTTATTTGAAAGACCTCCAGCAACACCTACATTAATAATAAAATCTACATTCATATTATCAATCATAATTTGCGTGCACCTTGAAGCATTTACTTTACCTACTCCACATAATCCTAATATACAGTTTTTACTATCAATCAAAACTTCATAAAACTTTATACCAAACATTTCATATTCATTAATAACATCAGCATATTTTAAAGTTTCATTAATTTCCTCTTCCATTGCAAAAATTATTCCTATTTTCATAACACTTTTCCTTTCTAAAATATTTTATATAAAAATGTAAAGATTTTTCTTTACACTATATATTACCTCTTTTACTCCATTTTGGGTATTCATTATAAATATTTTTTAATAATATTAATATTTCATTAAGAGTTTTATAATTACAATTAAACACATTTTTACTAGTTCTTTAGTTTTATGATTAGTTAAAAATTCCAAAAGTGATTTACTTGTTACTTTTACATTATTATTTTCAAGCATTTCTCCCTTTAAATATATAATATCATCAATTTAATCATTTGTCATCAAATTAAAAAACATTTCGCAAATTCTAATTTTTTTCTAGTTTGCGAAATGAAGTTTTCATTTATTTAGTTTTTTATAAGCAACATCTAATATTTTTTCTTTACGAATAGTAACTGATTTTTTTAGAAATTCTTTTCTTTCTAATGATAGGTACATAGTGTTATCTATAATATCATAAATTTTATTCATTTCAATTCTTGGGTATATTCTTAATAAGGCATCATTTAAATCCGAAATATCTTTTTTATAAAATTCACTATATGTAATTTTTTTATTTTCATATGTGTATACCGGGTAAATACTATATGTTACATTTTTAAATTCAGATTCATTATTTAATAGATAGTTTATTTTTTCATCTGTTAAAAGTGGATGTAATGCTGAGCCGCAATCATATACCGGTGCAAATTTAAGTGTTTTTCCATCATCAATTACACCGAAATTCGATAAATGTCTATCAGTATTTCCTATCAATGTATCAACTACAAACATATTCCAAAAGTTCTCTATCATTATTTTTTTATCAAAATCATAATTTAAATTATTAAACACTTCATAAATATCTTCGATTTTAGTAGTAAATTTTTTATCAACACCAGTAATACTATTTGCAAGTGATGAAAACTCAACTAGTTTTTGTTTTTCACTTGTAAAATCTTTACATGCTACAACTACTTTTTGTTTAATTTCATTTTCTTTTTTTTCATTATATATTCCAAGTATAACTTTTTGTACTGGAATATTTACACTATCAAATATTTTACAACCAATATATGTAGAAAAGACATTATTTTTATATAATAAAGATTTCTCAATTATAGGATCAGGAAATTTAAGTAAATAAACTTCCCCGTTATAAATAATCTTTTTCTTTTTTTCACTGCCACCATATTCACACACTTTTTCTATAGAATTTGTAAAATCTATAACACACATATTTACCTCGTTTCATATATATATTACCATTTTATTTTTTTTTGTCATCACAATTAAATGATTTTTATTTAGTGAGTCTAATTACTCTATCATAAGAATAATTTGTATCATTAATAGATTTAACATATTGCTTTAAAAAATCTATTTTATCTTGATTAGTTTTAAATATTAAATCTGCAAGTTCTAAAGCATCTTTTAAATAAAGTTCACTATAATCATAATCATTTTCTATATTATCATTTGCCTTATTTACATAATATTCACAATCTACATTATTGTAGCTATCTTTTGCATAATTCATTAAAGATAAAAAGAAATTTAAATTATTTTGCCATATAACTTCATTTAAAGTCCCATTAGGGCATCTAAATTCTATAGTATTTCCTTCTTCTTTTTTACCAAACTGACTAACATTTATAAAATTAAGTGATTTATATCTTTCTATTTTCTGTATATATTTATAAAACTCCTGTTCATATTTTGCATAATCGCCAGAATTTTCAAATATCTTTTCAAAAATATCTCCCAAATCTCTAGCATTATATAACATGGAATCAGCATAATAATACAGTTCTTTCCTTCCCGCATTATGTTCGCCATAAGAAAATCTATAAATTACTTTCTCGTAAGCAAACCAAATTAAAAATAAAAGATAAACACTCCCCCAATTATTATATATTTGAGCACCAACATGAATATGTGCTGAAGCACTTTCATCTATAAAAGAGTTTTTTCTTAAAAAATTGCAAACATTTTTTAACTGTTCAAAAGACTTTTCATTATTAGTAAGTATTGGTGATAATACCTCAATGCCAATATCTAATGAACTATCACCACAATAACTCCAAGAAGGATATTTACTTTGTATAAAATCCTTTATTAAGCCTGTTTTTGCATGTTCTGTTTCTATCTCAAGTCCAAATGAAATATTATCATCATTTATATTTAATTTCTTTTTATAGCTTATTAAATAATCTTCGAGTAAGAAAAATAAATGTCTTAAATCTTTAGAATTAAATTTACTCAAAATATCATTTTCATTTAAATGAATAAAACTATTTAATTTATCTTTCATAATGTTCTCCGGAAAGAAGTTCATAGTTTTCTACTCTGCTTTTAAATATCTTTTCTATTTTTGCATATTCTTCATAATAATTTTCCTTTAATTTATTTAAAGCCATTTTATATCCTTTCATTTTAGACTCATTATAAGCTATCCCACATAAACAAGAAATAAATACAGACAGTATATAGCAAACGTTTCTTACTATAGTAGCATCATTACTTTCCAAAACATAATTAAATTCATTTTTATCTACATCATAAGTCATTAATTTATATTTGTGATTATCAGTAATTTCCATAGTTTTTTCTTTACCTGAGGAAACTAAAATGCCCTCTTCAAATATATCATCTTCTTCACCACTTACTGTATAAAGTGATACATCTCTTACAAAATAATCTGACTCTTTTACCCAAGTACCATATACATAAAGCATTGGTTTAATAGATTGCTTTTTTTGATAGTATTCATAAACACTTTTAGTATTATCATCATAAGTAGTCGTTTCTTTATTTAAATATGCTTTCGTATTATGTTTCATAAAGGGAACTCCAAAAATTAAAAAATATAAAGAGGAAATTGTTCCTGTAAATCCCACAAAAGGAGCAATTATTTTACATATAACTTTTGCTTTTTCTTTACTATAATAATTCTTACCTTCTCTTTTCTTTAACATATCATTTAATTTATCTAAATCATTTTTCATTTGCTCTAGCATTTCTTTTTCACTATTCATATAACCCACCTGTAGGAACTATTATACTCACAAAACCATTTTATTGCAAGAAAAAATCGGCTTCACAAAAGCGAAGCACGATTTATATTACATTCCTATCCTATATGGATCTACCTTACTTCCAGTTCCACTTACTACATACACACTAGATTTTAGATATAAGACTGGCCTGATGGAGCAGCCAGTCGAAGCCGAGTTGAAGACGAGACAGCCGTCGCTGTTAGCGCTAAGAGGGTACAAAGAATTATATGCACTCATTGTCCATTCATAACCATTTGACATTAACCAGTTTTTATCAGATGAATTTTGAGGATTTCCATCACTTCCTAAGACTCCAGTAAAACCTTCGATTGCATAACCCCAATCACTTGCATACATCAGTCCTATTTTCGTTGCACTTGTTGTATGAGTTGCTATTTCCTGAGTATAATAATTTGCTGCTGTTTTATTTGTCGATTTTCCTGTTCCTACATTAAAGTAGACATCCTCAACCATCTTTCCATAATAGTCTACAGTATCTATTCCATCTGCTGAGTAATCACATGTTCCTTTTACTGATGTAGAGTATGAATAGCAATAACTATCACATGATGATGTTTTTCCTAAATAACATGTATTTAATAAATTTTGAATATTGCTTCCCATCCATGTTGAATTATCGCCATATTTTATTCCTCCAATTGAATCATTTCTTATTATTTTTACTCTATTTTCAGTTGTCGCACATCCACTTGTTAAACATACTGGAATATTTCCTATTATTCTCCATAATTCATCATTAAACCATACATAATTATCTGGATTTTTGCCTTGATATCTTTTACCATTTTCATTTCTAGTGGCTTTATTATTTACTGCTGTAGTCAAATTACTAACATTAGAGTTAAATGATACATCACAAGTAACTGTTCCAGTTATTTTAGTTATTTCTAGTTTCCATGTTTTAGGGTTCCATCTACCTTTTGCATTATTACAATTAACTGTTACATTATATTTACCACTTGCTGGAAAAGATGTTGCACTATTACCATCAATAGTTAAAGCAATAGTACTTCCTTTATATTTAAAAGTTTTATTAGTACGTGTATTTATTAATGTTAATGAAATAATAGAAACTACAATTAATAACGCACATATAACTATTTTTTTACTAGATTTCAAAATATACCTTCTTTCTAAAATTATTTTAGATGTCGATAGAAGAAGCACGTATGCTTCTTCGTCCATCTACTATTTTTTAAAAGTATAAAACTTTTAAGGATAATTAATATTTCTTATGCTTAACACTTTATAGCCATAGCCATAAAACCTAAACCAAACACAAGAAGTTCTAAAAAGATGGAGTAGCCATTCGAAGCCGAGTTGTTGTTGAGATAGCCGTTGTTGTTAGCGTTAAGAGGGTTCGAAGAAGACCAAATTTTAAAATAATTATCCTATATATATTTAATGGTTTTACTACCTATATATACCTTTATTCAAAATCGGCTTCACATAGCGAAGCACGATTTATATTACATCCCTATCCTATATGGATCTACCTTACTTCCAGTTCCACTTACTACATACACACTAGATTTTAGATATAAGACTGGCCTGATGGAGCAGCCAGTCGAAGCCGAGTTGAAGACGAGACAGCCGTCGCTGTTAGCGCTAAGAGGGTACAAAGAATTATATGCACTCATTGTCCATTCATAACCATTTGACATTAACCAGTTTTTATCAGATGAATTTTGAGGATTTCCATCACTTCCTAAGACTCCAGTAAAACCTTCGATTGCATAACCCCAATCACTTGCATACATCAGTCCTATTTTCGTTGCACTTGTTGTATGAGTTGCTATTTCCTGAGTATAATAATTTGCTGCTGTTTTATTTGTCGATTTTCCTGTTCCTACATTAAAGTAGACATCCTCAACCATCTTTCCATAATAGTCTACAGTATCTATTCCATCTGCTGAGTAATCACATGTTCCTTTTACTGATGTAGAGTATGAATAGCAATAACTATCACATGATGATGTTTTTCCTAAATAACATGTATTTAATAAATTTTGAATATTGCTTCCCATCCATGTTGAATTATCGCCATATTTTATTCCTCCAATTGAATCATTTCTTATTATTTTTACTCTATTTTCAGTTGTCGCACATCCACTTGTTAAACATACTGGAATATTTCCTATTATTCTCCATAATTCATCATTAAACCATACATAATTATCTGGATTTTTGCCTTGATATCTTTTACCATTTTCATTTCTAGTGGCTTTATTATTTACTATAGTCGTTAATAGTTCTTCATTACTTGGCGTTTTTGGAGTAAATGTAATATTGCATGATGAATTTGTTTTTGAAATATTATCAATTATAATACCATTAATTTTATAATCCCACGTACCACCAGTAATACCATCACAATTAGTTATGCTTTTTGTATATCCCCCTAAAAGATAACTTGGATTAGAAACATTTATATTAATATCATGTAATTCCTCATAATATAAATAAACAGAGCATCTATCAGAACCTAATGTTTGATAAGCTATTTTATTACCCACTATTGAGACTTTACCACCATTTTCACATATTGTTTTTTCTTCATCAATATGATAATTTGTTAAATCACTTGGAATAGTATCTACTGAAGTATAACTTGTTTCACCATTATTTTTAATTTTAAAAGCATAAGATTTTTTTATAATACTTTTACTATCATCTTTTCTTGGATATAAAAATATTGATAATAATAATACGAACAAACAAGATATAATCAAAATACCCTTTTTCTTATTTTTTCCCATAAATACGCCTTTCTTTTTTCTCAAATCTTAAACATTTAAGAAAATTTATCACTGTACTTTTGTACTTTACAAACTAATTTTACTATAAAAATTTATAAATTACTAGTGCTTTTAACGTATTTTCGTAGGTATTTTTTTTTAAATGGATAAGATATAGGAAAATACGAACAAGGTAAACACTGGGATTAAGCAAGATCTTAGTGTTTTTTTTAATATCAAAAAAAATGATGAATTATTCATCACAAGTAGGACAAATTACTTCACCATTTTTAATAACTAATAGATCATTACATTTAGGACATTTATCACCTGTTGGTTTATACCAAGATGCATATTTACATTTAGGAAAATTATCACATCCGTAAAATTCTTTTCCCTTTTTAGTTTTTCTAACAATAATATTACCTTCACATTTTGGACATTTACAAATAATTTCTTTTTCTGTTTGTTTATTTTCTTTTTTAATATATTTACAAGTTGGGTAGTTAGAGCATGCAATAAACTCTCCATACTTACCTTTTCTAATAACTAAAGGACTACCACATTCTGGGCATTTTTCTCCAGTTTCTTCAGGTTTCTTCTTTTCCATATTTTTAAAAGCATTATCCACAAGAGGAGCAAAATTATCATAGAATTCTTTTAACATTTTTTTATAATCTTCATTACCTTCGGCTATTTCATCTAAATCTTTTTCCATATTAGCGGTATATTTAACATTAACAATACTTGAGAAAAATTCTTGTAATTTATCAGTGGTTTCAAAGCCAACCTCAGTTGGAACAAACTTTTTATCCTCAAGGGTAACATATCCCCTATCTTTAATTGTGGAAATAATTGTTGCATAAGTTGAGGGCCTTCCTATACCAAGAGATTCAAGTTCTTTAATAAGAGAACTTTCTGTAAATCTTGCTGGTGGTTTTGTAAAGTGTTGAGTTTTAGTAATTGTATCAGATAAAATTATACCTGCTTTATAATTTTTAAAGTCTGGTAAAATTGTATCTTCTTGATCTTCATAATCACCATAAACTTTTAAATAGCCATCAAATGTAAGAACACTACCGGTTGCTTTAAAACCATAATCATTATTATCAAGAAGTACAGTAGTCGAATTAAATTTAGCATCAGCCATTAATGAAGCAAGAGCTCTATAATAAATAATTCTATAAAGTTTATACTCATCAGGTGCTAAATACTTTTTAATTTTATCAGGTTCATAATTAATATTTGTGGGTCTAATACCTTCGTGAGCATCTTGAACATTTTCAGTCTTTTTGCCCTTTTTAACATAACCTACATAATCTTTACCAAACTTACTATTAATATAAGCAAAAGATGTAGAAGTAAATTCATCAGAAAGTCTTACACTATCAGTACGCATATAAGTGATAAGGCCATGAAATCCATCATCAAGTTCAATACCCTCATAAAGTTTTTGAGCGATTTTCATTGTCTTTGAGGCAGCAAACCCTAGTTTATTAGAGCATGCTTGTTGAAGTGTTGAAGTTTTAAATACTTCTTTGGCACTTCTTTTCTTTTCTTTTTCTTCGACCTTTTTTATAGTAAAAGTATTTGTTAAACTATCAAGTATTTTATCAGCCTCTTTTTCATTTGGAATTTCTATGTCTTTTTCTTTATAAGTTTCTAAATTTGCCTTAAAATCTTTGAAGTCAGCCTCAATAGTCCAATATTCTTTAGGAATAAATGCAAGTATTTCTCTTTCTCTATCAACAATAAGTTTTAAAGCAACAGATTGTACTCTACCCGCAGATTTACCAGATGTTTTAGATTGCATAACTTTACTTAATCTAAAACCAATAATTCTATCTAAAAATCTACGTGCTTCTCCAGAATGAACTAAATTCATATCAATTCTTCGAGGATTTTTTAAAGCCTTTAGAACTACATCTTTAGTAATTTCATTAAAGACAATTCTATCATATTTTTCATCAGGTACTTTTAATTCATCATATAAATGCCAAGATATTGTTTCTCCCTCACGGTCTGGGTCGGTTGCAAGATATATATGATCTGCTTTTTCAATTAAATCTTTTAAATATTTAACATCTTTCTTTTTACCCTTAATTATTTCATAGTTAGGTTTAAAATCATTTTCAATATCAATACCAAGTCCATACTTTCCAGATGTTGCTAAATCTCTAATATGACCTTTCGAAGAAACTACAGTATAATCTCCTCCCAAATACTTTGATATTGTTTTACATTTTGCAGGGGACTCCACGATTATTATGTTTTTCATTTAACATTCTCCTTTTCATTTTCAATTTTTTCAAATAAGTAAGCAAAATAATTATTTTTAATTGCTGAACTACTCATATTCATTTTAGCATAAATTAATTCATTTATCTTCTTAATTTCATCATCCGAATATGTAAAGTCTGTAAAGTAAGTTATTTTACCAGTACTTGCATTAAAGTAGGCATATTCATTTTTCCATGAATAATCATAGAACACTACTAAACTTTGATAATCCTCAGAAAATAAATCATTACCCATATAATATCTAGGATCATAATCTAAATCAAAAAGGTTTGCCATTGTAGGAAGGATATTAATATAACTTGTATATTCATCCATAGTTATAGTTTCTTTTAAAGAACTATCATAAATAACAAGTGGTACTTTTTCATTTTCATAATCACTTAAATCTCTATCTAATATTTCATTTAATATATTAAGATTTATACCATAAGGATAATGATCTCCGAAAAGTACTATAATAGTATCATCTAAAAGATTTCTTTCTTGTAAGCCATCAATAAGAACTCCTAAAGCATTATCAAGTTCAGTCATTTTTGAAAGATATCTTTTAAGTTCAATTGAATAAGAAGTATCTTCGAATTTATCTAAATATTTATCTCCATATTCACTTTGTGATGCATAAGGCTGATGAGTTGTAACAGTTGTAATATAACTCATAAATTTACCATCAATATCATCAAGTTTTTCTAAATACTCCTCCATTAAAGTTACATCACTAGGCCAAGCTCCATAAACACTTGAATACTCCATATTTAAACTATTAACATCATAATAATTTTGACTACCCATATTTGGATGTATCTTTGTTCTTTCATAATAAGTATTATCATAGTCGTGGAAACTATTAGTCGTATAACCTTTATTATTAAATAAATTAAATATACTTTCTGGGTATGTATTATTTACATATAAATTTGAAGTACAATTATTATAAATTGAATAAAGTGATGTCATTGCACTAAATTCATTATTACCTGTAGCACAACTATTTCTCGGAGAATAATTATTTTCAAAGTAATAACTTGAACTTAATAATTTATGAAAGTTTGGAAAATACTCTTCATTAATAATGATATCATTAACACTTTCCATCATAATAACTATTAAATTCTTATTTTTATATTTACCAGTATATTCATTTTTACTAGTTACCTTATTATTAATATAAAAATTATTCAATGAGTTTAATGTACTATCGGTTTCACTATTAATAATACTTTCCCATGTAGTATCATCGATATCTCTTTTATCTTTATCTGGATTATAAGCAATTAAATCATTTTTATAAATATTTGTTTCAACATATTTACTTTTTAAATCTAGTAAGCCATATGAAATAATACCAAAGTCTTTTACCGCTAAACTAGGATTTGAGGTTCCTTCGAAAAGTTCTTTTAAAGAAAGTACTTGATATTTATCGTTGTATTTATCGCTTAATGAATGATAATAAAATATTGATGACAAGCAAAGCACTATAAGTAAAATGCAAGATACTATTTGATATTCATACCTATATTTCTTTTTTAAATGAAAATCTTTTGGTTTTGTTTTAAGTCTTATACCATTAATAATAAAAACTAACATAAGAAGTATAAAAGGTAAAAATAAAGTTAGAAATACCGGTTTACAGCTTTTAAGGAAATCCATTATGTAATCTTTTACTGCACCCGCTTGACTTACCGTATTAAAGGACATATAAACTCCTAAAAAGTTTAAAAATAGCATTTGGGCAAATGAATAAATAGAAAAAATTAAAACGGTTATACTTGAAAAAACATAAGATGCTTTTCTTGGAAATATTGAATATATTAAAGATAAAATAATACTAATTACATTAATACCTATAAAAGTTCTTAAAAAAGAAAAATTTAAAATATTTAAATTATTAATTAATCTAAAAATAACTTCAATTAAAAATCCCGAAGTAAGTAAAATTAAGTAATTATTTAGTATTTTATTTTTATTCATTATTTTCCTCCATAATTTTTTTAACTGGACCATATGTAGTCCTATAAATATCTAATATACCATATTTTTCTAATAATTCAAGATGTCTTTTTGTAGGATAACCTTTATGTTTTTTATATTCATACTGTGGATATATTTTATCATATTCATCCATTATATGATCTCTTGTTACTTTTGCAAGGACTGATGCAGCCGCTATGGTAATACTTTTAGCATCACCTTTAATTATTCCTAAAGAGTTTTCTCTTCTTAAATCCATTGCATCTGTTATTATAAAATCTGGTTTAACTTTTAGGTTATCCACTGCTGTATTCATACCAAGTCTTGATGCTTCCAAAATATTTATTTCATCTATTTTTTTATTATCAATTATACTTATACTATAACTTATAGCATCTTTTTTTATAATTTCAAAATATTTTTCTCTTTGCTTTTCTGTAAGTTTTTTTGAATCAGTTAATCCAGAAAGTTCATAGTTATGAGGAAGTATTACTGCTGCAGCAACAACTGGCCCACATAATGGTCCCCTTCCTGCTTCATCAGTACCCGCAATTAATTTATAACCCTTATTATATAATTCATTTTCAAAGTGATGATTATCTTTTATAAGGATTAAATCTTCAATTTTTCTTTTTAAAGTTTTATTTTTCTCTTTAGCAAAAAGTGATTCTAAAGATTCTACTTTAAAATTATGAACTAATTCAAAATTACAAGTTTTATTTATAACTTTAATAAATTCATTATCAATACTTTCTTTGCACATTAAAAATATATAATCACATTCTTTTATTATGCCGTAAATAGTAATAGCAGTTTCACCTGTAATTATATATTTTTCTTTATCTACATTTAAATCATTTAAAATACTAATTATCTGTCTTTTCTTCATCTAGTGTAATTCCTTTTATTTTTCCTCCAATAATATCATTATAAAGTCTTTCACTAACTTTTGTAAAGTCTGTTTCACCATTTTTTGTAAATCCCCATTTTAAAGATAACTTATCAAATACCTCAATTGCATCAGTTTCTGATGTTTTATAAATATCTTTTAAAATGTTTGGATAGCTTTTAAGATAGAAGTTAATTATGTACATACCAATATCAGATATATTTAATACTTCTTTTTTAATTGAACCAATAGTGGCCATATTATAAGCATGCACAATATTATCAAGTTTTGGCCATAATATTCCCGGAGAATCTAAAAGTGTTATACCATATTTTGTAGGTAAAAAATTTAAATTTTTAGTTACACCTGGTTTATTACCAACATTTTGAACTTTTTTACCTACCATATTATTAATTAAAGTTGATTTACCTACATTAGGAATACCTATTACTAAAGCTTTAATTTCTTTTTCTTTTAAGCCTTTACTTTTTCTTTTTTCTTGAATATATGAAGTACATTTTTTAGTAATATCAAATAATTTCTTAAAATCTTTATTATTTTTTAAATCAAGAAGTATTACTTCATAACCAGACTTTTTATAAAAATCTACAAAATAATTTGTTTTCTTTTCATCACATAAATCTTTTTTAGTCATAACTAAAATTTTAGTTTTACCCTTTATAATTTCATTTATATCCTTTATCATCGTAGAGGCTGGACATCTTGCATCAACAACTACATAGACAATATCAATTAAATTAATATTTTCAAGTATTTGTCTTTTTGTTTTAGCCATATGTCCTGGATAATAGTTAATTTTTGTTATATTTTCATTCATTACTTTCACTTTCCTTTTCTATTATTTTTGTTTCTTTTAAATATTTACTATAAAATTCATCCATTGAAGAAATATATTTTTGATCTTGTATAACTCTAAATTT
>ERZ1023839.147-NODE-147-length-22631-cov-14.814493_pt1 | contig 22631 bp, 29 predicted proteins | sample MGYA00380383_ERZ1023839 | MGnify/ENA primary metagenome ERZ1023839 (study PRJEB33179, sample SAMN07449065) | human gut metagenome | biome: Human-gut; feature: Human associated habitat; material: Faeces | host: Homo sapiens | place: India:Kasaragod | collected... | reverse complement strand
AATGAACTTTTTTTATTAAAACCTCAAGTGTTGCACTTGTTATTATAAATTATCGTAGTAAAAAAAGAAACCGTTTGGTTTCTATTTGGAACTACTATTGCTTTTAGCATTGGCAATTTGATTAGCAATGTAATTAGAGTATTGTTTTTTGATATCTTCGTCTAAAATATCCATACCGTATTTTTTTCTTAATTCATCCATAGCAGTAACTTTGATAGTCGCGTCATCATTGATTTTTTCATTGGCTAATGTTTCTTTTATTTCATTTTTTTTATCATCATAACTTGGTTTTTCACTAGAAGATTCACGGTAGATAACGTGGTAACCTAATTCTGTAGTAATAATTGAAGTAGAATAAGCACCATCTTTTAAACTACGAGCTGCTTTTAAAAGTTCATCATATGAGCTTGATAAAGTTCCTGTATTAATAGCACCAAGACTACCACCATTATTTTTAGTCGCATCATCATTAGAGTATTCTTTAGCTAATTCTTTAAAAGTAGCTAATTTATCTTCGGCAGCATTTAATTTAGAAATAATATCATTAACTTTATTTTTAGCTTCTTTTTCTAATTTTGTTTTATCATCAGCACTTGTACTATCAGTAACACCTGTTTTAATTAAAATGTGATCTACTGTAACATCACCATAAACATTTTTTTCATAATAAGATTTCATGGCATCTTCAGAAACTAGTGTTTTAGCATAATCTAAAATAGCTTTTTGTTGTAAATTATTTAAATAAACATAATTTTTGTAATTATCTTTGCTACCAAAATATTGATTAATATACGTTTCACCATAAGAACTAATCATTGATTTTGTAGTGCTTTCAGCATTCTTTTTTGCTGTTTCAAGGTCATTTGGATATTCTTGTTCTAAAATTTTAGTATCCATTAAAGTAATAATAGTATCTAAAGCATAGTTTTCTTTCATTTTGCTGTATAAATCATTAGCAGATATAGCATCAGTTCCTTCATTAAAATTAATAATAGCTTGTGAGCCATCACTTAATGTAGGATAATTTTTGGTACAACCACACATCATAAAAGCACAAGCCCCCAAGATAAGAATTTTCTTTGTTTTATTCATGTTTTAATCGTCTCCTATTCCTTAAAAACAATAATATTATAGCAATTCCCATTTGATTATTCAAGAGAATGACGCACCAAAAGAAAAATAAGCCATAAACTATAATTGAAAAGACAAATAAAGGAGGGAGTTTTATGAACTACTGTGAAAATGGAATTGGTCCAGCAATCATTTTAGTATTATTCATTCTACTTATTTTAATTGTTGGAGCATTCATTTAGTCTTTATAAAGGAGGTGCCTTATGAGTTGTTGCAAAAAACAAACAACGGAGTGTGGAAATACTAACTTCATGAATGGGGCTTTTATTATTCTTATTCTGTATATCTTACTTGCAATCATACTTGGCGGCGTTTTATTCTAAAAGAGGGCAGAGGCCTTCTTTTAAATTTATATTAATTTTGTTTTTTTAAGGAGCTTTAAAAAGTAAATTTTAAAATTAATATAAAACATTTTAGAAAAAAAGCAAATAAAACCTATCAAATTTCTAAAATTGGTGAGTTGTTTAAATCTACAAAAAATGTTTAAATACCACCAAGGAGGAAGAATTTATTATGCCAAATGTAAATGTTTTATGTTGTTTTGAGGATAAGCCTATTTTTTTATATAATCCTATAGGTGACGTCTCATACCAATTTATTATTATCAACTATGTTAATAAAATTAAAACGAAATGGGCCGAACGACAAACTTATCAAAAAGGGGAAGCATCTTTTTTGTATGTTGAAATTCAAATTTATTTAGCTAAAAAAAGAATTTTAAATCATACGACACCCAAGCGAAAACTAGATAAATGGTGTTTGTCTTTTTTAGAAATGCTTATCAATGAAAAGAAGATATAGTTCTAAATTGTTCTAAAGCAATTTCACTATTCGACAAAATAAATGTATTTTCTATGTTTTAATTAATTATAGAAAGGGTCGTCGTTATGAAAGTGAAATGTTTTGATGAAAATACTGAAAAAGATTTGGAAGGAAAAATTAATGCTTTTTTAAGTGGCTTAACTGGTGATATAATAGACATTAAGTATGAAGTCGCGATTGGCATTCAAGGAGAGGATCAAATCTATTGCTTTTCTGCCATGGTGATTTATTATGAAAAGGAATAAGTGGTTAAAAATGAAAAAATCTTCTTTTATTGAAGGAACCGTGATTGCAACACTTGCCATTGTTATCACCAAAATTTTAGGCATGCTTTACGTCATTCCGTTTTATGCTATTATAGGTGTTCAAGGTAGTGCTTTATATGCTTATGCTTATAATATTTATGTTATTTTCTTAGATATATCTTCAGCCGGACTTCCTGTGGCAATTAGTAAGATTATTAAAGAGTATAATACTTTAGGCATGATGGACGCTAAAGTAAGAGCATATAAAGTAGCCAAAAAAATTATTAGTTTTATATCCGTCGCGGCTTTTATCGTATTATTTTTATTTGCTGGTAATTTGGCTTCTTTAATTTTAGGAGATTTACAAGGTGGAAATACCATTTCAGATGTTACATTTGTTATTCGTTGTGTTTCCTTTGCTATTTTAGTTATTCCTTTTTTAAGTGTTTCAAAAGGGTATTTACAAGGACATAACATCATTAATGTGTCAAGTATCAGTCAAGTAATTGAACAAGTTGTTCGAATTATAGTGATTCTTGGTGGTAGTTATTTAGGTTTAAAAGTTTTAAACTTATCTTTAACAACCTCGGTAGGTATTGCTGTTTTTGGTGCTTTTGCGGGTGGCTTTGCCGCGATGCTTTACATATTTATTAACATGCGTAAAAACAAAAAAGAGTTATCATTAGAAGAAGTAGAGAAAAAAGATGATATTTCTAATCGTGAAATTTTAAAGAAAATTATTTCTTATGCGATTCCTTTTATTATCATTGATGTGGCTGTATCACTATATAACTTCATTGATATGGTATTAATATCTAGAACCATGGGATACTTAGGATATGACGCGGCGACTACTGAATTTGTCACTTCATCGGTAGCCACTTGGGCTAATAAAATAAATGTCATTGTTAACTCGGTAGCGATGGGTTTAACCGTTAGCTTAATTCCTAACATTGTCGAAGCATTTACTTTAAAAAAATGGTCATTAGTTGAAAAAAGATTGAATAAGGCAATTCAAATTATCCTAGTGACTTGTATTCCTATGGTATTAGGTATTTCATTCTTAGCTAAACCAATATGGAATATTTTCTATGGAAATAGTAATCTTGAATTAGGAAGTATTGTCTTAGGAGTTAGTATTTTTGGGGCTTTATTTTATAATATTTATATGATAACATCGATGACTTTACAAAGTTTAAATAAATTTAAAGCGGTATACTTTACAACTTTTTTAGGATATCTTACGAATGCTTTCTTAGATGTTCCTTTAATGCTTTTATGTCATCGTTTAAATTTACAACCATTTATTGGGGCTTTATTAGCTACCATTCTAGGATATACTTTAGCATCTACCAGTGCTTTAATAATTTTAAGAAAACATCATCAACTTAAATATCATGAATCTTATAAAATGTTTGGCAAAATTCTTGTTCCATCTCTTTGTATGATGCTTGTCGTTTTCTTAGTTGCAAGATTATGTCCAATCTCGTATAATAGTAGAACCTCATGTATTTTCTATGTTTTCTTAACATCAGTAAGTGGGGCAATTGTTTATCTTTTCATTGCTTATAAAATGAAAATTCTTGATAATGTTTTTGGCAAAGAATATTTAGATAGAATAATAAGAAAATTAACCTTTAATAAATGGCCTAAAAAAAACACTAAAAATTAGTGCTATACAATATACATGTTTCCATCAGCATCGTATTCTTTAGTGTAGTAAGTATTGCCTTCTAATTTACTAATTCTGGCGTCTAAGCGGTTTATGTTTCTTTCTATTTTAGCAAGTCTGCTTTCAATTTCACTAGTACTTGTGGCGGTGGTATTTGGCGTTTGCATAGGAAAGTTAGGCATGGTAGGCATGTTTTGCGCTTGATAAAAATTGCTACTTGCCATATTCATAGAAGGATACATTGGATTTTGCATATTACCTACAGAACTCATGTTAAAATTAGTGCTTTCGAAAAAGGAATTTCTGTCTTTTCTCATCTTGTTCCTCCTTTATAGTTAATATATGTATTTATAGAAAGAAGTGTGAAAAAAAATGCGTCTAAGAAATGTAAAAAATGCTAGAGAAAAATTAGAAGCTAGCAAATATTTTGTAAAAGAACCTGAAAAAAATAAAGGGAACTGGTCGAATGGTTCTAAAATCCATCTTGAGATAGGAACTGGTAAGGGTGACTTTTTAATTGGAATGGCCACGACTTATCCTGATATTTTATTTATTGGTGTGGAAAAATATGAAAGTGTTTTAGTAAGAGCAATTGAAAAGGCAGAAGATCTAAATCTATCAAACTTAAAATTTATCTGTTATGATGCGGCTAAAATAGATAATATTTTTGACCATGAAATAGACACCATATATTTGAATTTTTCAGATCCTTGGCCTAAGACAAAACATCATAAAAGAAGATTAACAAGCCCTTTATTTTTAGAAACTTATGATAAAATTTTTAAGGATGAAAAACACATTGTTCAAAAAACAGATAATATTGATTTATTTGCTTATAGTTTAGAAGAATTAAGCAAACATGGCTATACTTTGGAAAAAGTAAGCTTGGATCTTGCTAATGATAAAATATTTAATGTTAAAACAGAATATGAAGAGAAATTTATGAATCTCGGTTACAAAATTAACTATGTTGACGCGAGAAAAAAATAAATTTTCTTTTTTTTACCTTTTTTTAAAAACTCATGTTATACTTGTTATAGTAGGTGATAGGATATGAAAAAAGGGTTTACGCTGGTAGAGCTTTTAAGCGTGCTGGGAATTATGGCTCTTCTTTTACTTATTGCAGTACCCACATATTTAAGTGTTTCTAACAATATTAAAGAAAACTTATATGAATCAAAAGTAAAAGAACTTTTATCAAAGGGCGAGAGTTATGCCGAGGATAGTAATAATTATGCTTTTTCGGTAAATAGATTACTCGAAGAAGGAAAAATAAGTCCAGATGATGAATCAGGAGCTATTTATGATCCTAGAGACAAAAGAAAAATGAATTGTGATCTTATTGAAGTAAGCTATCAAAATAATCAAATGGAAAGCAATTTAATACCTCAATCAGAATGTTTAAGTGACGAGGAAATAAGTAGTAGATATGGACTTTTGAAATTAGTTTTAAAAGGAAATGTTAACGAAAAAGTAGAACCTGATACTTGGACAAATGATAGTGAAGTTTCTGTAAGCTATGAAATAAATGATAAATATAAAGATATTATAGAAGATATTACAGGCTTAACCTGGGCTGGAGCAGAAGAAAAAAGTTGTACGAAAGAAAACATTCATGATTGTGATATCTATAAAGTAAGTACAACGACTAGTGCATCTTTAACAGTTCGCTTAGTAGCTAATATAAAACTTAAAGATACTACGGTTACCAACAATTATGTTGCTGCGGTATATATGGATACAGAAGCACCTGTTTTAAAACAAGATAGTATTTTAGTGAATAATGACGTGGAAACCAATGCTAATAAAAAAGTTACCTTTGAACTTTCTGATAATTATGGTAGTGGAGTAGCTTCTTATGCTCTTGTAACCACAAAATCATGTAATAATGCTTCTTATAAAGATGCTTCGGATGGTACACAAACAGAGTATTTAGATGAACAAGTTTACTACGTTTGTGCAAAAGATAAAGTAGGAAATGAAAAAGGGTATTTTGATGAAGGATATCAAATTGATGTTAAAAATGTGGATAAAGATAAATTAAAAGCCTCTTTAAGTATTACAAGCAAAGATACTCGTTATCATTCTAAAGATGTTAAATTAACTATCACGACCAATAAAAATGCCAGTGATTTACAAATGTGTATTTCTCAAACTAATTATTTACAAGATTGTTCTTTTGAAAAATATAGTGAAACTAAAAACATAACTTTAAATGGAGATTATGATGGCTCTTCCAAAACAGTTTATGTTACCATTCAAGATAAAGCGGGTAATCTTTCACATGTTAAAGCCGAGTATTCTTTATATAAATATTGTTCTAGAGTAGGTTCATGGCAAGTAGTATCTAATACTAAAAATACCTGTCCTGCTTGCGGGAATGCTTATTATAATATTTCTTATCGTCAAAATGATTATTACTTTACTTCTCATCAATGTAGTACGAAACAAGAAGGACATTCTTGTGGTTTAAAAAGCTGTGATCCTGTGGATAACATGAATCCAAATGATTATGATTCTAGTAAAAAAGTAACATGTGATAAAACTCAATTTCAAAAATTAATTAACAATTATATTGATCGTTTTAAAAATGCTTTAAATTATCAAAGCTTCCGTAATGCTCTTTATGATTGTGGCAGTGTCACTTCTGGTATTTTAGCTTCTTCTGATAACGCTTATAATATTTTAAGAAATCATTCACGGACACAAGTGGTATCTGGAAATGGTAAACGTGGTAATTGTAAGTGCTACTACAATAAAGATAGTAAAAGTGCCGAGAAAACATGTGCCAAGGCAGCATGTAATGGTGAATATGGAAGATATGTTTCAGGTAGCATTTATAATGGTCGTGTCTTTGTTTTAAGTGCTACAACCGCCATGAAAGCTGTAGACTGGGGAACTAGCAGCGGTAAATGTGGCGATGACAATGGTTTCGGAGATTGTGCAAATGAAGGAAGTTCTTGGGAAAAATATGGCTATCGTAGTATCATCTTAAGCGATGTAAATAATAATGCTTATGAAGCAACAGGATGGGGTTGGTGTACTAAAGCTAATAATGGTGTTTTAAACTGGGATGATTGTTATTCACGTGATGAGAGAAAAAATCGTATTGCCTCTTTCCAAAATGGAGTTAGAGTAGGATTATTTGCATTTCAAAATTGGGAATATGATAGTTATAAACAAAGCAGAGATGTTTATAGCTATCAAAATGGAAAAGTATATGTACAAATATTTGTAATTTAAAGGAGAGATAATAATGAAGAAAAATGTATTCATCATTTTAGGAATTATTCTAGTTCTCGTTTTAGTAGCGGGTGGTGGAACAGCCTTTTGGTTCTACAGTACCCATATTTCTTATCAAAAATTAGCTTCTAAAATGAATGAAAATTATGATTTTGATATTTCTTATGAAGTCGAAGAAGATGGCTATAGTTATTCGGGTAGTTACGAACAAAATAATAATAAGTTAACATATATTGATGATAATATTGAAGAACAAAGTTTAAATGTTAATCTTTATGAAGCTGTTTTAAATGAAATTCCAAAGCAAAAATATTACAATAAAGATAAAACCTTTACAGGTTCCTTTAGTCTTGTTTCCTTAAAACAGAATAAGGATCTTTCTAAACTTTTACCTAGTGATAATAGCTTTACTTGTGAATTTGAAATTACAGATACTTATTTAAGTAATATTGAATGTGAAGGAGATTCTAATTTTTCAATTAGTTTCTTTCGTTAAAAAAAAGACTTTTTGACAAAGCCTTTTTTTAATGTTTAATTTTGTTTAACTTCCATAATAACTGGTAAAATCATTGGGTGTCTTCCTGTTAAAGCACTAATATATGGAGATAGATCTAAAATGATTTGACCTTTTAAATCTGTATAACTGTAATTTCCTTTAGAAAAGCTATCTCTAACAATTTGAGAAATTTTCTTTTCAATCTTATCAATAAGATTAGCGTTTTCATTAACCATAACAAATCCTCTTGTCGTAACATTTGGTTTTAATAATAATTGTTTGGTTAAAGGATTAATATTGATAATAGCCATTAAAATACCATCATGGCTCATAACTTTTCTTTCTTTTATAATAGAAGAGCCAATACCACCAATACGAGAACCATCAACATAAACATCGCCAGCACAAACATTTTTGCCTCTTACGATACCATCATTGGTAAGATTAATCACATCACCGTTTTTACAAATGAAAATATTTTCTTTAGGAACATCACAATCAATAGCTAAATCACGATGGGCCATAAGCATACGATATTCCCCATGCATTGGCATAAAATATTGTGGTTTAACAAGACGAAGCATTAATTTTAATTCTTCTTGTTTACCATGACCAGAGGTGTGGATATCTGAAAATTCATTATTTGTAAATACTTTAACGCCTTTTAAATAAAGTTTGTTAATAACACGACTAACACTAGCAGCATTACCTGGAATAGGTTTAGATGAGAAAACAACTAAGTCATCATTTAAAAGAGATATTTGTTTATCCGTTCCATTGGCAATTCTTGATAAAGCGGCAAGAGGTTCTCCTTGACTACCAGTACATAAAATACAAATTTCATTGCGTTTTAAACTTTTTGCTTTTTGAGGATCTATAAAAATACTACGATCACTAATCAAACCATTTTCTAAAGCAATTTCAATACTTGTTTTCATACTACGACCGAAAACCATAATTTGACGATTATTTTTACGACAAGTTTCCACGATATGTTTTAAACGATAAATGTTAGAAGCGAAGGTAGCAATAATAACTCGGCCATAATGTTTAGAAACAATATCATTTAAAGTTTCATCGACACAAGACTCTGATTTTGAAAAACCTTCAGATAACGCATTTGTACTATCAGAAAGTAAAAGTTTAACACCTTCTTCACCAATTTTAGCAATTTTGTGAAAATCAGCGATAGGACCAATAGGGGTTAAATCGAATTTAAAATCACCTGTTTCAAATATAATACCTTGAGGAGTTCTAATAACAACAGCGAAACTATCCGGAATGGAATGAGTTGTATTAATAAACTCAAGTTCAAAATATTTAAATTTTAAATGGCTATCTTTGTTGATAACCTCAATATTTTGATAATCTAAATGATTATCCTCTAATTTATTTCTGATTAAACTCGCCGCAATACGAGGGGCATAAATCACTGGTATTTTGACATTTTGAAGTAAAAAAGAAATACCACCAATGTGATCTTCATGACCATGAGTAATTACTAGCGCTTTAATTTTATCTTCATTTTCTTTTAAATAAGTAACATCTTGAATAACATAATCAATTCCCATTAAGTCTTCTTCGGGAAACATAACACCAGCATCAATAATGATAATTTCGTCCTGGTGAGAAACGACATACATATTTTTACCAACTTCACCAAGCCCGCCTAAAGCAATAACGGACGTGATATCCTTATTATTTTGCATAATTAATAAAATTCTCCTTTCAAAAAATAAGTTTAAAGTTGTTTCGCTGAATGAATTATAACGCAAAAAATTGTAATTGTAAAGTTTTAATGCTATAATGAAACAGGTGGTAAGCATGATAAATAAACGTGGTTTTACATTAGTAGAACTTATTGCGGTAATAAGTATTTTAGGCCTTTTGATGACCCTTGCAGCAACCAGTATCACAAAAACCTTAAATGAAAGTAGAGAAAATCTTTTACAAGAACAAATTAAAAGTTTAAAAGACACTGCCATTACTTATGTTTCTAATAAGAAATATTATTTTAAAGTTTGCCCGGATACTTTTAATCCAGCAAGAACTACAAGTAAAGATAAAAACTGCTATGTTAAATTAACGGTATCAGAACTTATTCAATCAGGATTATTTGAAAATAAAAATAATATCTGCAAAGAAGATAAAAAAATTGTTGTTTATCGTAAACAAGATGGCTCGTATGATTCTTTAGAAACCTACATAGAAGATGATACATGCGCCTATTAGAAAGAGGAAACATTATGGGATTATTTGATAAATTAAAAAATATAGTAACCAAAAAAGAAGATATTGAAGAAAAAGAAAATTTAAAAGATTATGAAAAAGGGTTAGAAAAAACAAGAGATGAATTTGTTTCTAAATTAAGCTTATTAGGTATCAAATACAATAAAGTAAATGAGGAATACTTTGAAGAACTAGAACAAATTTTAATCATGGCTGATATTGGTGTCAATACCGTTTTTGATTTTTTAGATCGTCTAAAAGAACGTGTTAAAAAAGAAAATATCACAGATACTAAATATTTAAATGAAGTTATTGTCGATGAGCTTTTCATTATTTATGTTAATAATGAATCTTTATCAGATAAAATTAATTTTGCTAAAGAAGGACCAACAGTTATTTTAATGGTTGGTGTGAACGGTGTTGGTAAAACGACAAGTATTGCTAAATTAGCTTACAAATATAAAAAAGAAGGTAAAAAAGTAATGATGATTGCTGGTGATACCTTTAGAGCGGGTGCTGTAGAGCAACTAAAAGATTGGAGTGAGAAAACCAAAACTTTATTCTTTGGAAGTGAAAGTAAAGATCCTGCTGGCGTTATCTTTGATGGGTTAGCCAAAGCCAAAGAAGAAAATGTTGATATTGTTTTAGTAGATACCGCAGGAAGATTACAAAACAAGGTTAACTTAATGCAAGAATTAGAAAAAATAAATCGGATTATTGACCGTCAAATTCCCGGGGCACCTCATGAAGTTTTACTTGTAATAGACGCGACTACTGGTCAAAATGGTATTTTACAAGCTAAAAGTTTTGGCGAAATCACCAACATTACAGGTATTGTTTTAACTAAATTAGATGGTACGGCCAAAGGTGGTATTGTCTTAGCTATTAAAGAAGCTGTAGGAATACCCGTTAAATTTATTGGCCTTGGGGAGAAAATGGAAGATTTAAAACCTTTTGATATTGAAGCTTATATTTATGGCTTATTCAAAGGAATGATTGACCATGAATAAATTTTTATACTATAATGACTTATTCAATTTTTACAAAGAACTTTTAACTACTAAAGAAAAAGAAATATTTGCTCTTTATTATGAAGAAAATTATTCTATGGGAGAAATTAGTGAGAATTTAAATATCTCGAGAAGTGCGGTCGGAAATACCGTAAAAATCGTGGAAAACAAATTAAGTAAATATGAAAGTATTTTACACATAAAAGAAAAAAATGAAAAATTAATGGAACTAAGTGAAAAATTAGAAGATGAGAATTTAAAAAGGGAACTTGAAAAAATTATCAATTAGAAAAGAGGAATTTTTATGTTTGAATATTTAGGAGATCGTTTAACTAATGCGATTAAAAACATCCGGGGAATGGGAACTATTACCGAAGAAAATATCGGGGAGGCTATGCGAGAAATTAGAATGGCCCTTCTAGAAGCTGACGTTAACTATACGGTTGTTAAAGAATTCGTGGCTAATGTTAAAGAAAAAGCTTTAGGAATGGAAGTTCAAAAAAATGTTAAACCAGATGAACTGTTTATTAAAATTGTTAAAGATGAATTAATATCTTTATTAGGAGGTGAAGTAGCTCCTTTAGAAACAAAAGAAAATCCAACAATTTTAATGCTTGTTGGTTTACAAGGCTCAGGAAAAACTACCACGGCGGGAAAACTTGCTAATTATTTACGTAAAAAGGAAGCTAAACATCCTTTACTTGTTGCCTGCGATATTTATAGACCCGCGGCTATTGACCAATTAAAAGAAGTAGGAAAAAGTTTAAATATTCCTGTGTTTGAAGAAGGAAAGAAAAATCCTGTTGAAATCATTAATCATGCTCTTACTTATGCCAAAGAAAATAAAAATGATTATATCATTATCGATACTGCAGGACGTCTTCACATTGATGAGGCTTTAATGGATGAATTAAAAGAAATAGAAAGTGAATTTAAACCACATGAAGTATTACTTGTGATTGACGCGATGATGGGACAAGATGCCATTAATGTTATTGAAGGATTTAATAACAGTTTAAAATTAACTGGATGTATTTTAACAAAATTAGATGGTAACACCAAAGGTGGAGTTGCCTTATCCGTTAGACATTTAACGAATGTTCCCATTAAATTTGTCGGTGATTCGGAAAAATTAGATGGCCTATCACCATTTTTTCCAACCCGTATGGCTGAGCGTATCTTAGACATGGGCGATATTATGGGAATTGCTGAAAAAGTAGAAAACATCATTTCAGAAGATGAAGCTAAACGAGAAGCTGAAAGAATGATGAGTGGTAAATATGATTTAGAAGACTTTTTAACTAATTTAAAACAAGTTAGAAAATTAGGACCCCTTGAAAATATAATTAAAATGCTTCCTCAAGCGCGTAAGATGGGGCTTAATAATGTTTCTATTGACCCAAAACAAATGGCACACATTGAAGCTATCATTTTATCAATGACTCCATATGAAAGAAAACATCCTGAAGTTTTGAAAAATAGTCGTAAACAAAGGATTAGTAAAGGATCAGGTAGACCCGTCGAAGAAATTAATCGTCTTTTAAATCAATTTGAAGAAATGAAAAAAATGATGAAAATGATGAAAAATGGGAATTTAAAACTACCGTTTTAGAAGATTTTCTGATATACTTGTCTAGTTAAGGAGCGTGTTTATGGCAAAAAAAATAAGTTTGATACTTTTGGTTTTGTTTTTAGCAGTAGGATGTACAAGAGTTGAAAATACTTCTTTAGACACGCTTTTAAATGCCACGCTTGTGGATTCTACCAAATTAAAAAATGTTTATCGAGCTGGCTATACTTATTATGTTCCAAAAGGAATGCGCGTAATAACTCACGAATCAAGTAATGAAATCTTAGAACAAGAAAATAACATATACTATATGTATGTTGACCGTGTTAGTTATTATAAGGGTATTAAAAAAGACTATAAAATAAATACAAGTGCCTATTATAGTCGTGGGATAGAACATAATGATTTGTTTGGATATGTCGAAATAAAAAATACGACAAACAACAAATATTTTATTGAAATCATGTATAATTATGCTAAAATAGAGGTGATAGTAGATAAAGAAGAAGATACGAATAAAGCTATTACCTATGCAATGAGCATATTAAATTCCATTAGCTATCAAAAACAAGCATTAGATAGTTTAATGAGTGAAGATATTTTGAAGACAAATGAAGTAGAACATAATATTTTTGAAAGTGCCGAGACAGAAAGTGGCTATTTAAAAATTGTTGAGGAATATGGTCAATATGATGATAAAGAAGAAAATGTTGACCCAGACTTTATTCGGAAGTAAGATGGAGGGTAATCATGGGATTATTTAATAAATTAAAAAATGTATTATTTGAAGAAGAAGAAATAGAAGTTCCTGTGGAGGAACCCAAAAAAGAAGAAGTAGTAAAAGAAGAGCCAAAAATAGAACCGGTTAAAAAGAAGATTCCTGTGACGGAAGATATTCCTTCTTTAAATGTCGAAGATTATAAGCCAGAAAAGTCTTTTGATTTTCCAGTGTTTGACGAAGAAGAATTCGCCGAGGTAAAAAAGGAGCAAAAAGTAGTAAAAGAAGTTTCTCCTAATCGGAGCATGGGTATTAATTTATTTGATTATGAAAGACCTAAGATAAAGAAAGAAACGGATGTAAAAATAAAAGCTCCTGAAATTAAAGGACGTGCTTATGAATCTAAAAATACGACTTTAAGTAAGCATAAATTTCAACCATCGCCTGTTATTTCTCCCGTTTATGGCGTTTTAGATAAAAACTACAAAAAAGAAGATATCGTTTTAGCTAAGGAAGAAAAGAAGACCGTTAATGTGGATGATGTTCGTAAAAGAGCTTTTGGTACTTTAGAAGAAGATATTGAAAAAAAGATAAATCCTCCTAAAAGAAGTACGATGGATAGAGAAAAGACCATAGACGCACTATTAGAAGAATCATCTTTTGATGCGATTGATCTAGAAGATGATGAAAAATTAGATGTACCTATGAATTTAGAACAACTAGATAAAAAAGAAATGAAAAAAGAAGAACCAAAAGAAGAAATTAAAGAAAATGATTCATTTGAAAATGATTTATTTGATTTAATCGATTCTATGTATGAAAATAAGGAGGATGAATAAAATGAGTTTTTTATTAGAATTTTTACCTATTATTATTTATATTTTATTAATTATTATCTTAATTATTGGTATTATTTTAGCTATTAAATGTTTAATTACTTTAGACAAAGTAGAAAAAGTTGTTGATAATGTGGATGAAAAAGTAAAATCTTTAGATGGTATCTTTCATATAATAGATACGACTACTGATAAAATTGTTTTAGTAACCGATAAAATTGTTGAAGGACTTACTTCTTTAGTAGTTAGTCTATTTCAAAGTAAAAAGAAACCAGCTGAAAAAACAACTGAGGTAGTTAAAAGAAAAGAGGGAAAGTAATGGGAAAATTTCGTTCTTTTGCCACGGGTGCTTTAATTGGTGCTGGCTTAGGTATTTTACTTGCTCCTAAAGAAGGTAGTGAAACGAGACAAGATTTAAAAAAATCATTTGATAATTTAGTAGATACCATTAAAAATATTGATATCGAAGAAACAAAAGCTGCTTTTTTCAATAAAGTAAATGAAATCAAAAATGAACTTTCTAATTTAGATGAAGAAAGTGCTAAAGAATTGGCTGAAGAAAAGATTCAAATTGTTGAAGAAAAATGTGACGAACTTATCGAAGAAGCCAAAAAAATAGAAACTCCTATTGTCGAAAAGCTGCCACAGAAGTTAAAAAGAATGTAACGGCTTCTTTAAAAGAAGTTGTCAATGAATTAGAAGAAAAGCCTGAAAAGAAAGTCAAAAAAACTTCTGCTAAGAAAAAGACAACTTCTAAAACAACTAAAAAGACAAAGAAAAACTAGGTATGTGTCTAACTACCTATTTTTTTTTGACATAATCTACTTACGAGAGGAGGAAACTATGTATCCCTATTCGTATTATAATGTAAGCGGAGATAGACAATTTATTTTTCCATTTTTAGTTGGAGCTGTGACAGGTGGGGCAGCCGTAGGACTTACAAGACCAAGACCTATTTATAATGTTGCACCTCAAGGACCGATGATGCCTCCACCAGGAGTACCTTACGGTCAATATTCTTATAATTATTATTATCCATTCCGTTAGAAGCAAAAACACATATCACTTACATATGTGTTTTTCTAACTCATAAAAATAGGGTTGTCAAACAATTGTCAATTTCACTTAAAACTATTTATGAAAGGCTAAAATCTTGTTATAGTAAATTAAAGAATAGAAAGAGGGAGATTGTGTGACCGCACCAAAAGTCATGGAGCACTTAAAACCTGCTCATATCGAATGCCAAAAGGAGGATGTAGCTCCAACGGTTATTATGCCAGGAGATCCTTTACGAGCTAAATATATCGCCGAGAAATATTTAACAGATGTAAAACTTATTAATACTATTCGTAATATGTTTGGTTACACGGGATTCTATAAAGGAAAAAGAGTAACCGTTATGGCTCATGGAATGGGAATGCCAAGCGTTAGTATTTATGCTTTTGAACTTTTTTACTTCTATGGTGTTGAAGAAATTATTCGTATTGGTACCTGTGGCGCTTTAGATGAAAAAATTCATGTTCCAGAACTTATTATTGCTACAGATAGTTATACAGAAAGTAATTTTGCATATTCTTATAATGGCGACCCAACACATATAGCTTATCCAGATGAAGCATTAACAAGTAAAATTGCAAAATTAGCTATGGAAAAAGGTCTTAATTATCATCTAGGAACAGTAATGTGTACCGAACAATTTGGCTTTTATTCAGATAATGAACATGTTTTAAAACGTGTTCCAGAAGATATCCATTTACTTGGGGAAGAAATGGAAACCTTTGCTTTATTTCATATTGCTAAAAGTTTTGACAAAAAAGCTGCAGCTATCTTAACTGTTGTTGATAGTAAATACAGTGAAGAATTTTTAACACCAGAAGAAAGACAAACTTCTTTAGACAATATGATTTTACTTGCTTTAGACACTACTATTTAAAAATTCATTTTTAAGAATGAATTTTTTTCTTTTTCATAATCTTTAATAGGTGAGTCTATGAAAGAAAACGGCTATTTTTTAAGTCATTTATTTGGTTCTAAAGAAAGTATTTTAACAAGTTTTCTCCAATTTCAATATCAGTTATTTTTTATTAAAGATAACTTTTGGTATCAAAAATTAAAAAAATTTAAACAAAAAGATGAAGAACATTTAAATTGGTTAGCTAAATTTTTAATTCAAGAAGGCGAAATGCCTATTTATGCGGACCGTCTTTATGGGAGTGTTTTGTATTGGAATGGCTATGATGTTTACTACGATACCGATTTAAAAACGATGATAGAAGTGGATATTACTTTAAAAAAGAAAATGATTCAAAATACCGAGATGGTCATTTATGTGACCGAAGATGAGAAAATCGAAGAACTTTTAAAAAAGATTCTGATCGATGAATATAAGACGCTTGAAGAATTAATGACTTTACATACACGTTTTTAACTTGATTTAAAGAGGAAGAGTATGTATACTTGATAAGGGATGCGGGATGAATTATACAGTAAAAAAAATAAAGAAATTAAAAAATAGTTTATATGAAATAGATTTAGAAAAAAAACAAATAGTATTATATGAAGAAATTGTTATAAAATATGATTTACTTTTAAAGAAAACAATAAGTGATTATATTCTAAAAAAAATTGTAATAGCTAATAAAAAGGTCGAATGTTATCAAAAGAGTTTGAACTTTTTAGAAAAAAAGAAAAAAACAGAGTATGAAGTAGAAACTTATTTGAAAGAAGAAAACTTTGATGAAGAAACCATTAAAGAAACTATCGAGAGATTACGAAGTTTAAAATTAGTAGATGATTTAGATTACGCCAAAAGATATATTAACTATGTAGTGAGTTACCGGTTAACAGGACCAAGAAAAATAAGAAAAACGCTACTTACACATGGTATAAGTGAAGATTTATCAAACTCTATTTTAACAAAATATGAGGATGAAGTTTGGTATGATAAAATAAGAACTATTATTAATAAAAAACTTGTGAAAGATAAAAGAAGAAGTAACTTGGAATTTAGACAAAATATGATAGCTGAGTTAGTTTATTATGGTTATCCTAAAATTTATGTCGTTCATGTTTTGGAAGATATGGATACTAATCACGATAAAGAAGCTATTAAAAATCAATTTGAATTTCTATATAAAAAATATGCTAGAAAATATGAGGGCTACGAACTTAAATTTCGTTTAAAAAGAAGATTAAGCGAAGATGGCTTTAATTATGGCAATATTAAAGAAGTTATGGATGACTTTTTTGGAGAATAGTTGCCACATGAAATTTTATTTTGTATAATAAGGTTGAAGTGGTGATACAATGAAAAAAGAAAAATTTATTGAAAATATTATGGGTTCTGTGCTCATTATTTTGTATTCTTATTTTATGCTTAGTATGAGTTTAACAGGACATCTTAATTTACAAGCAATTATAAGTGTTTTTTATCTTCTATATAGTGGTGTGCATATTGCTGAGTATTGTTTTCATCGTAAAGCAAAAGAATATTCGGATTTGTTTTTAGGAATTTTAGGTTTTCTTATGGCAGGCATTGTTATGTTTAGTGAAATTTTAGAAACAACGAAATATTTAGCTTTATTATTACTTTTCTTTACAATGGTATATTCTTTGGTAAAATTAAAAAAAGCAGATTATCATCATGATCGTAAGAGTAAACTTTGGCTTATTTTTATTGCCAGTTTAGTTTTATTTTTCTTTTCTAGCTTACTATTATGTATTAATCTTTCTTATAATGATGAGATAAGAACAATGATTTTCGGCTTTTATTTCCAAATTATTGGCATTTTTGAAATGTATGAAGCTTTAATACTTAATATCACGAAGGGAAAATTAAAATGAAAGTAGTAAATGATTTTGCCGAATATCAACTTTTAGATATGGCAAAAGGTAAAAAATTAGAAAAATGGAACGATGTTATTTTATTAAGACCAGACCCTCAAATTATTTGGGAAGAACATTTAAGTAAAGAAAATTATGCTATTGATGCCATTTATGATCGTAGTAGCAGTGGAGGAGGATCTTGGAACATCAAAAATAAAAAATTACAAGATTCTTGGGTCATTTCTTATCAAGACTTAAAGTTTGGCTTAAAACTAATGGGTTTTAAACATACCGGTCTTTTTCCAGAACAAGCCTATAACTGGAATTTAATAAGAGAAAAAATAAGAAAAGCAAATAAACCCGTTAAAGTTTTAAATTTATTTGCTTATACAGGTGGTGCTTCTATCGCTGCTTTAAAAGAAAATGCTTCTGTTGTTCATGTCGATGCCTCAAGAGGCATGATTGATTGGGCTAAAGAAAATGTCAAATTAAATCATTTAGAAGATAGAGATATTCGTTTTTTAGTGGATGATGTTACTAAATTTGTTAAAAGAGAAATCAGAAGAGGTAATAAATACGACATCATTATCATGGACCCTCCAAGCTTTGGCCGGGGAAGTAAAAGTGAAGTTTGGAATATTGAAAAAGATTTATTTGCTTTAGTAAGTGACTGTGTTTCCTTACTTAGTGATGATCCACTTTTATTTTTAATCAATGCTTATAGTACAGGTGTTTCCAAAACAATTTTAGAAGATATTTTAATGATGAGTGTTAATCAAAAATATCATGGCTTTGTATCTAGTGACGAATTAGGTATCACAATGAAAGATTCTTCATATGTTTTACCTTGTGGTATTTATGGTCGTTGGGAAAAAGAAAAATAGAACTTTACAAAGGGTTCTATTTTTTTTGGACTAAAAGTTTTAAAGCGGTTTTGTTTTCACCATTGATGATAACCTCGTTAAAGGCTGGAATTAAGACAATATCCTCGCCACTAGGAGCTAAAAAACCTCGGGCAATTGCTACCGCTTTGATAGCTTGATTAAGACTTCCAGCTCCAATCGTTTGAATTTCTAATTCTTTTTTCTCTCGATAAATATTCGCAATCGCTCCGGCGACTTTACTGGGATTTGATTTTGCTGATACTTTTAAAATTTCCATAAGAAAACCTCCATAATAAAGATTATGAAGGCTACTTAAAATTTATGCTAAAGAAAGGAATAAGAAAGCAAAGAATAAGCCAAAGTTAAGAACAAAATAAATAACAATTAAGGCATTTGAAAATCCTGCTCGTTTTTCTCTTTTTAAAGAAAATCCCTTATCAATGGATACATTAGGAAAATAATTATCAATCACATCACTTAAAATATTTTTACCCGTTTCTTTTTCATAATTTAAAGCTTTTTCTAAATGTTCTGTTGGGACCATATTTTCATGTTTTTTAGTTCTCACAAAATATTTAATAACTTCTTCATCTAAAGTCCCTTTATCAATTTGCTTTTCAATATCTTTATCACTTGGCATTCTTAATCACACTCCCCAACTCATTTAAGGTTATTTTTTTCCCATTTTTAGTTTCTTCTTGATATAAGTTAATGATTTTTTCAGGATTATCGGTATCAAAACGATATTTACGTTCATCTTCGGTCACAAAAACTAAAAATTCCTCGCCATTTTTTTGCCTTATAAAAACATCTTTAATAAAAGAAGGGTCCATTTTATTTTTTTCTTCTATTTCTTTTGAGTTAATGTAGCAGTAAATAATTTCAAATAAATCTTTGCCAGATAATTCATCCGGTGTGGCAATCGCGTGGCGAAAATTCTCATTATTAAGCATTTCAGGAAGATAAAAAGAGTCTATTTTTAATTTTTCTTCCCCATGATTATATAAAAGGTAATTATCTTCTACGGTTAAAACCTCTTTAAAAAGAGGATTGTGTTCAAACCAAGCATCTAAATACATAAGATTATCTTTTAAAATACTTTCCATCATATCATTCACCTATTCTAAGAAGATTATACCATGAATTAAAAATCTTGAAAAGGGGTGGTAAAAAACGTATAATAAAGGGCGTGATGTCTATGAAAGAAAAATTAAATGTCGAATTTATCAAAAACTTATCTTTAAAGAAAAAGGAACCAGAATGGATGCTTAATTTTCGTCTTAAAGCTTATGAAGCCTTTTTAAAAATAGAAAATCCTACTTTTGGACCTGCTTTAAATTTTTCCTTTGATGATATTTTATATTATAAAAAAACCGAAGAGCAAAAGCATGATTGGAAAGAAGTAAGTCAAGATACTTATCATACTTTTTGTAAACTAGGGGTTGTGGATGCTGAAAATAAATATTTAGATGGAGTTTCCAATCAACTAGAAAGTGAAGTGGTATATCACCATAATATCACAGATAAAAATATTATTTTCTGTAGTACGGATGAAGCTTTACAAAAATATCCAGACTTGTTTAAAAAATACTTTAATACCTTAGTAGAATATGATGAAAATAAATATACCGCTTTAAATGGAGCTGTATGGAGTGGAGGTTCTTTTATTTACATTCCACCTTACACGAAACTTGACAGACCTTTACAAAGTTATTTTCGTATAGATACTGAAAGTTTAGGACAATTTGAAAGAACAATTATTATTGTTGGCGAAGGAGCTGAACTTTCTTATATTGAAGGATGTACAGCGCGTAGTTATGCTAAAAGCTCTTTACATGCTGGTGTCGTTGAAATATTTGTTGGTAAAAATGCCAAATGTCGTTATAGTACTATCCAAAATTGGAGTACAGATGTTTATAACTTAGTTACTAAAAGAGCCATCACAGAAGAAAATGGTGTCATGGAATGGGTAGATGGTAATATCGGTAGTGGAGTTACGATGAAGTATCCATCGGTTATTTTAAAAGGAGACTACTCAAGTGGCAATTGCATTAGTATTGCTTATGCCAAAAAAGGTCAGGTTTTAGATGCTGGAGCCAAGATGATTCACTTAGGTAAATACACCAAAAGCAATATTGTTAATAAATCCATTGCTGAAAATGGGGGTGTAAGTAACTATCGGGGTACCACTCATATCACTAAAAAAGCGATAGGCTCTGTGGCTTCTATTAAATGTGATACTATTTTAATGGATAACATAAGTAAAAGCGATACTTTCCCTAAAAATATAGTAGAAAATTCGTCAAGTATCTTAGAACATGAAGCTACGGTTTCTAAAGTATCCGAAGAAAAAATGTTTTATTTACAAACCAAAGGTTTAAGTGAAGATAAAGCTAAAGAATTATTTTTATTAGGCTTTGTCGATGAATTTAAAAAAGAACTTCCTATGGAATATGCGGTCGAGTTAAATCGTCTTTTGCAAGAATAATGAAAAAAGTACTAATTTTAGAAATTGGGCTTTTTTTATGCTCCAAATTTAAATTTTAGTTTTACCAATTTTCATAAATGATAAAAATAAACTTAAAATACTTGAATATTCGCGATTTGAAAGGTACAAAAAGATATGATTTAATGTCTTCGAAAGGAGATTTTAATTATGAATAATGTTATGTTAGTGGGACGTTTAACAGGAGATTTGGAGGTTATGGATTGTGGGAATGACGTCAAAAGAACTACGATTACGCTAGCTGTCCCAAGAACTTATAAAAATCAAGATGGGATTTATGAAACCGATTTTTTAAGATGTGTCTTATGGAATGGCATTGCCAAGAAGGCTCATGATTATTGCAAAAAAGGAGATATGGTATGCATTCGAGGACGCATTCAAGTAAGAAATTATGAAAATGATCAAAAAGAAAAAAAGTTTGTTACTGAGATAATTGCCGAAAGTATTGCTTTTGTAAGTTCTGTAAAAGCAAAAGAGGAAAAAAATGTTGGTTAATTTTTTTCTTTTTTCATAGACTTTATTAGGTGATACTATGTTTAAGCATTTAAAATATTTAGGAATATTAAGTCTTTTATGTTTTAGCTTTTTTTATACGGAGAAGATAGCCGAGTTTATGCACCAGAAAGATCCTTTATATGTTTCTATTGAAACGTTAAAAGATGATTACAAAGAAGATTATGTCAATGCCATCATCGAGGATGATTATATTATTCCCGGGTTAATGGGTAAGGAAATTGACGTTGAAAAAAGCTTTCAAAAAATGCAAAATTATGGTTATTTTACCGAAAATAATATTGTTTATGAAAATAAGGAACCAGAAATTTCTTTAAAAAATAATAGTCAAAAGATAATTAAAGAAGGAAATTCTTTGAAAAAAGCGGTTGCTTTCATTACTCAAAATGTGAGCTTCGCTACTTATTTAGCAGAGATGAGTATTCCTTATAATATTTTAGTTACAAAAGAAACGGCAGCTAATAATTATTATATGGGTACCAAGATAAACTTTGACAAACAAAACTATGAAGCTACCGAAAAGATTTTAAAAAAAGAAAAAAATAATCTCTGTTTTGTAAAAAACAACTTTCAAGATATTTGTTTAAAATATAAGAAAAATTTAATAGAAGAAACTGTATCCATAAATAAAAATAATCTTCCGAGTCAGTATAAAAAAATAGAAGCAGGTTATATTCTATATTTAGAAGATGATTTAGATTTAAGTGGTTTAAAAGTTTTAATTAAAGAAATTAATTTTAAGGGATTAAAAATTGTCTCTTTAACTGATTTGATTAGTGAAGAACGCACGTAAGTGAAGTAGTCAAGTAAAAATAGACACTTTATAAAAAGAACGTTCTTTTAAAACCCTAATTCAATTTTATATTGAATTGGGGTTTTATATTTTAAAGAATAACTTGGTCTTTCATTGTTATAATAGTAAATATATTCT
>ERZ1023839.145-NODE-145-length-22887-cov-11.751226_pt1 | contig 22887 bp, 25 predicted proteins | sample MGYA00380383_ERZ1023839 | MGnify/ENA primary metagenome ERZ1023839 (study PRJEB33179, sample SAMN07449065) | human gut metagenome | biome: Human-gut; feature: Human associated habitat; material: Faeces | host: Homo sapiens | place: India:Kasaragod | collected... | reverse complement strand
CATTATTTAAGTTTGATGTTGTTATTTTTAGAAATTTATATTTTAATCTTGATAAAAATAACAGAAGAAATCTTAAAAATATTTTATCCATTTTTTCTTCTAATGGTAAGGTGGTTATTATAGAAGATAACTTGGATGTATTATATGAAGTTACTGACAAGGTTTTAGTTATTAAAAATGGTAGTGTTTTATTAAATGGTAATACAAAAGAGGAATTAATTAATGTATCTTTGTTATTGAATAATAGTATTGTTCCTCCTACATTACCTTACATTACATATCTTGCTAAGGAAAATAAGAATGTTAAGTTATTTTATCACACTGATATTAGAGATATAATTAAAGATATATATAAACACGTATAAGGAGGGTGTATGAGATATTTAATTAGGTTTTCATACGATGGAACTGGTTTTTCCGGATATCAAAAGCAACCTGGAGAGAGAACTGTTGAAGGTATGTTAGAGAATGCTTTATATAATATTAATAATCATACAGAAACTAGAATATTTTCTTCTGGTAGAACTGATAGAGGAGTTCATGCGTTAGGACAGGCTGCGCACTTTGATATTGATGTTAATATAACTCTTTATAAACTAAAATGTGCATTAAATAGTTTGTTGCCAGAGGATATCCATGTTTTATCCACAGAAATTGTGGATAAAAATTTTCATGCAAGGTATAATGCTATTTCGAAAACATATATATATAAAATAAATGTAGGAGAATATTCACCTATTGATAGGAATCATGTTTATCAGTATTGTAAAGATTTAAATTTTGATAATATGTGCTTAGCTATTAATGATTTTTTAGGTGAACATGACTTTAAACCATTTGTTTCAGAAGAAGCTATTAAAAGTAGTTACGTTAGAACTATATATTCTGTTGATATGAAAAAAGAAGGGGATATTATTACAATTTCATTTACAGGAAATGGTTTTATGAAATATCAAGTAAGAAATATGGTAGGTGTTTTAATTAAAATTGGCAGTGGTAAATTAACTACTGATTCAGTTAAAAATATATTAAATGGTACTATGGACAAAAGCAAAATTACAACTGCTAAAGGTTCTGGATTATATTTGAAAGAAGTCGTTTATTAACATATTTTTATTCTACAAAACCGGCTATTTTTTTCTATCTATTTTCGTTGACAAATAAAGAGATTTTTAGTATAATCTTAATCGGTACATTTGATATCCCCACATAAGTTTGATCCCGGGAAAATCAAACTTAAGTAAAAGGAGAAAAAATTATGACAAGCTATATGCAAAAAAAAGAAACAATTGAACGTAAGTGGTACGTAATTGATGCTGAGGGTAAACCTCTTGGTAGAGTAGCTAGTAAAGCTGCACATGTTTTACGTGGAAAACACAAAGCTACATTTACACCTCATATTGATTGTGGTGACAATGTTATCATTATCAATGCTGAGAAAGTTCTTTTAACTGGAAATAAATTAGAGGATAAAAAATATTATAATCACTCTATGTATCCAGGTGGATTAAGAGAAAGAACTGCTAAAGAAATGGTAGAAAAATATCCAGTTGAAATGGTTGAAAGAGCTGTTAAAGGAATGCTTCCTCATAACAGACTTGGAAGAGCTATGTATAAAAAATTATTTGTTTATACAGGTAATGAACATAAACATGCTGCTCAAAAACCAGAAGCAATGGAAATTTAATGGGAGGTAAATGATGGCAAAAGCAAAACAAAATGTTTATTATGGAACTGGTAAAAGAAAAACTAGTATCGCTAAAGTTAAGTTAATACCAGGAAAAGGTAATATAACTGTTAACGGTAAAGATGTTCATGAATATTTACCTTTTGAAACTTTAGTTATGGATTTAACTCAACCTCTTGAAATGACTAATACAAAGGAAATCTTTGATGTAGTTGTTGAAGTAAAAGGTGGAGGTTTCTCTGGACAAACAGGAGCAATTCGTTTAGGAATTACTAAAGCATTATTAGATTATGATAGTACTACTCCTGCTGATAGTGAAAATAGCTATAGAAAAACTTTAAAAGCTGCTGGATTCATTACTAGAGATTCTAGAATTAAAGAACGTAAAAAACCAGGTTTAAAGAAAGCAAGACGTGCACCACAATTCTCAAAAAGATAGGAACCTATTCAATGTGTTTCAAAAGTCCGTATTTTTACGGACTTTTTTGTTTAAAAATATGATTCATATGATAATTCTAATCCAGGATATAACAACTTTAATATTTCATTATAGTTATATCCTATCTTTGCTAATGTATTAATGTTAAATATATTTCCACTATTTATATAAATTGGTTTATCCTTATACGTTAAATACATCATGTCTGTTTCTTTTATTGCATTATTTAATTTATCTATGAAAAATTTGTATCTATTAGTTTTTTCTATATCAGATATTCCCTTTGTCATGTAATTGTTTTCATCATTTATATATCCATATTTGTACAAATCTTTTATATAGTTACTTCTTATTATTATAGCAACTACTTTCATCGCATCTTTTTCAAATACTAATGGTATTTTATTAAATAGTGCGTTTTTTAAATATTTTGTTAATGGTATTCTATAGTATGTCTTATTGTTTTTGATTAGGATTCTTTCCCTATTATTTATATTAGTAACATCTATTATTTCTAAATTATCATCACTATTTTTAATATCAATATACTCTTTTACTTTTGTAAATTCATCATTATTGTAATTTATTGATGCCGCTATTATATTATTAGTAACTAGATATATTGTTCCTTTATTAAAATTAATATTGTTTTTTTTAATATATGACTTAATTTTATTTTGTATAGAATCTTCTTTTATATCTTTTGAAAACTCACTTGATATTTCATATCTGTTGTCTAGAAATAAATATAAAACCTCTTTATCGCTTACATTTGATATTAAATATTTATAGAACATATTATCACCATTTTTATTATTGGCGAATATATTTTTCTAATACTAAAAAGAACTAAAATTCGAAATATTTTAGTTCTTGTTTTTGTTTTAGTGGTACTCCTGTTTTGTAGGATAAGTCTTTAAATAATTTTTCTAAATTCACTTTTTTGTTATCATAAATATATGCATCTACCTCTTTTATTATATGTAATGCATCTGATAGAGCTTTTATATATAAATCTCTAAATGACATATTATATTTTTTTCTTTTATTTGTTGGATAATACCATGTTTTATGTTCTTCATTTAGAAAATCCATATCTGTTTTATAATAATATGAAACAAACTTTAATTTTAGTGTCTTTTTTGATGAAATTATATCTATTAATTTATAAAATCTATACTTAATTCCTATTTTATCATATCTTAACAGTTTGAATGCTAGTCTCATATCTTTAATTGAATGCAATAGAACTTTATCAAAGTCATTTATATGAAATGTTTCTCTATAGGTAAAATTAATGACGTCTTTTAAATCATTTGAAAGGGCACTTATATTGAATACTTCTTTGTATAATTTATATTTATACGGAATTACATTTTCTCTTAGTTTTATTAAATATCTATCAATTGCTGTTTCAAATTCATGATGTTTTGAATTATAGATGTATGTGTCTTTTACATTTTTTTTGAACTCTCCGGTTTTATAGTATACATATGGATGAAATGTTGTATCTAATACATAATGTGAAATCATTCCATATAAATATGCCATTACATCTGACTTTGATGCATAATAATTATATTTAATATAATTTGTAAGTGTTATTAAAAACTCTCCAGTTTTATGTGTGTGAAAGTATTCTGCAAAGGATCGTACTTTTTTGCTCTTTTTAAAATTTTTTGAAAAGTAAAAGTTTAATGGATCCATACTTTGTGCTGATACTTTTAAAAGCTCTTTATCATCTTTTAAAAATATTTTTCTTTCAATAGGTAGTTTATCATATATGTCCATTATAAAATATGCGTGTGTTGCGGTACTTGGCATAAACTCATCCTTTCTATATTACAAAATTATATCACATTATTTCACTATTTTTTCATACTTTTTATTAGAAACTATGTTATAATCAATAATAGGTGAGAATATGAGGGACAATAAGAGGTTTAAGAACCTTGATGAGCAAATTGAAATATTTAGATATAAGGGTCTTATTATAAATAATGAGGAATATGCAAGAGAGGTTTTATTAAGGGAAAATTACTTTTTTATAAATGGGTATAGACATCTATTTATGAAATCTTTTAACAATAAACAATATATTGAAGGTACTACATTTGAAGAACTTTATAGTTTATTCTTATTTGATAGAAGTTTTAGGAATATTATATTTAAATATTTACTTGTTATAGAAAATAATACTAAGTCTATTATTTCTTACCAATTATCTAAAAAGTATGGTTATAAGGAGAGTGACTATTTAAAGGCAAAGAATTTTGATACATCACCTCAAAAATCAAGACAAGTTAATGATCTTATAAAGAAAATGAAAAGACAAGTTAGAGTTAATGGTAATCAACATGCCGCAACAAAGCATTATATTACTAATTATGGTTATATACCTTTGTGGGTATTAGTAAAAGTATTATCTTTTGGTATAGTTAGTGAATTATATTGCATCCTAAAGAAAGAAGATAGAATTGCTATATGTGATTTTTATGGAATTAGTAGTGATGCATATGAATCTTATTTACCAATACTTGCAAATTATAGAAATCTTTGTGCACATGAAGATATACTTTTCTGTAATAAGACACAAAGATCAATTGATGATACTATATATCATAGAATTCTTAATATTGATAAAACTAATGATGAATACATATATGGAAAAAATGATTTGTTTGCGTTGATAATAATTTTGAGACAATTACTTACTCATAATGAAGTTAAAAATCTTGTTATTGAAATAAGTGATGTATTAGATAATCTTGAATATAATTTAAAATCAATTTCTATAGATAAAGTTTTAAATGAAATGGGATTTCCTAAAAATTGGAAGGAAATTGTTGATATAGAGAGGTGAAATAGATGAGAGAAAAATTTTTAAATTTTATAATAGCCTTGGTTGGTGTAATTGCAGGTGCTGCGGTTGCATATTTGATAATTGTAAATCCTTTTGCTAAGAATGAAACTAGTATTAGTGGAACTGGGATAATTAGAAATACTTATACTGGTGATTATAGTAAAGTAGTAGTTGATAATTCTGGAATTAGTACTGCGGTTAAAAAGGTCTACAATGCTGTTGTAATGGTACAAAATTATAAGAGTGGAAAATTACAAGGTAGTGGAAGTGGATTTGTATATAAAACAGATTCTAAATATGGTTATATAATGACTAATCAACATGTTGTTGAAGGATCTACTTCATTAAAGGTAATGCTTACTTCTAATAAGGTTGTTGATGCTGATTTACTTGGTGGAGATGAATATTTGGATATAGCAGTTATTAGAATTCCTGTTGGAGATGTTAAAGCAGTTGCAACTATTGGTAAAACTTCTGATATTCAATTAGGGGATTTTGTATTTACAATAGGTTCACCAGTAGGAGAAGAGTATTTTAATTCTGTAACAAGTGGAATTATTTCTGGTTTAAATAGACAAGTAACAGTTAGTGTTAAATCTCAAAATGATTGGTTAATGGATGTTATACAAGTAGATGCTGCTATAAATCCAGGTAATAGTGGGGGACCATTACTTAATTCAAATGGTGAAGTAATTGGTGTTAACTCTTTAAAACTTGTGGATAGTCAAATAGAAGGTATGGGATTTTCTATAAAGATTGAAGACGCTATGTCACATGTTAGTGAACTTGAGAATGGCAAATCAGTAGAAAGGCCTCTTCTTGGTATTAACTTATTAAGTGTAAGTGATAAATCAATGCTTTACAGATATGGAATATCAATTAGTGATGATATTGAAGATGGTGTTGTTGTAATATCAGTTGAGAAAAATACAGGTGCAGCTAAATCTGATTTAGAAAAAGGCGATGTAATTGTTGCAATAGATGGAAAAAAAGTTAAAAATGCTGCTAATTTGAAATATATACTTTATAAGTATAAACCAGGGGATAAAATTAAGGTTAAATACAATAGAGATGGTAAAGAGAAGACTACTTCAGTAACATTGACTAAGAATAGCGATTAGCTATTCTTTTTCTTTTAAGGGTTGGAGTATGCCAAAATTCGTGGTATACTATGGTTAGCGATAAATAGAATGGAGTAGTTAATATGTTTATAGGAAAATATAATAAGTCGTTAATAATAACTTATTTAGGAGTAGCTTTTGCAATAATTGGAATGTTTTTTGCACTTTCTAACAATTTACAATATGCAATGGTTTGTATGGTAATTGCTGGTGTTTGTGATATGTTTGATGGTAAGGTTGCAAGACTTTGCAAAAGAGATGAAGAAGAAAAGAAGTTTGGAGTTGAGATAGACTCACTTGCAGATATGGTAGCTTTTGTTACTTTTCCAGTAGTAATTGGATATTCAATGGGATTAAATAGTTGGTATAATATTCTTTCATATATTTTACTAGTTCTTGCAGGAATTACTAGATTAGGCTTCTTTAATATATCAGTTATGGATACAAATAAGGATGAACCAGTTAAAACTTATAGTGGGTTACCTGTTACATCTACATCAATTATTTTACCTGCTTTATGGTTCTTCTCATCAGTCTCACATAATGTTTCATTTAAATCAATTTATACAGTTTTAATTTATCTAATAGCGTTTTTATTTGTATTTAATGCTAAGATTCCTAAGATTAAAGGTAAGGCATATATCTTTGTGACAGTAGCGGCTATTATAGGAATATTATTTATATTGTTCTTGGTATAATATGAAAACAGAAATAGTTAATAGAGAAGAGAAGAAAAAGTATACTGAAAAAAGCCCAATAAGTGCTACTGTATTATATAAAACTTTGTTGGGTGGAGTTGTGCTTGCTTTTGCTACTAGAAAAACAGTGTCAAAGGCTAGTTCAATATACATGAATAGTAAAGCTTCTACTAAAAGAATAGATAAATTTATTAAGAAAAATAATATTAATATGTCAGATTATCCAAAAAGAGAGTATCTTTCTTTTAATGATTTTTTTACTAGGAAAATTAAGGATGGAAAAAGGCCATTTTCTAAAAAAGCTGAAGATTTAAATGCAATCGCAGATTCAAAGTTACTTGTTTATCCTGTTAATGAAAAGACTGAGATGTTAATTAAGGGTAAAAAGTATACATTAAAGGATCTTCTACGTGATAAAAAATTAGCACAAGAATACAAGGGGGGTACTTGTTTAGTATTTAGACTTACTGTTGATGATTATCATAGATATTCTTTTGTTGATGATGGTATTTTAATTAGAAGTAAGAAAATAAATGGTATTCTTCATACTGTTGGACCGGTTGCGTTTAAGAGATACAAAGTATTTAAGGAAAATCAAAGAGAGTATTCTGTACTTAATACTAAAAATTTTGGTGATGTTATTCAAATGGAAATTGGAGCCTTAATGGTTGGGAAGATTGTTAACCATGATATTAAAAAGTTTAAAAGAGGCGATGAAAAAGGATATTTCTTATTTGGAGGTTCTACAGTTGTATTGTTGTTGAAGAAAGATGTTGTTGAAATTGATTCTGATATTGTTTTAAATTCTAAATTGGGAATAGAAACAAAAGTTAAATTAGGCGAAGTGATTGGAAGAAGAAAATAGGTGGAGTGTATGATATTATTTAGAAAAGCAGTATTAATTATTCATGGCTTTGCAGGAGGAACTTATGATCAAGAAAGACTTGCAAATTATTTAGAAAGACATGCTAAATTGGATGTTTATTCTTTTACATTGCCTGGTCATGAAAAGAGGACTTTTAAAACTGCTAAATATCAGGAATGGATAAAGGCTAGCGAAGAAATGATTGATTCTCTTATAAAAGATGGGTATAGAAGCATCTATTTAATTGGACATAGTATGGGTGGAGTAATCGCAACTTATTTATCTAGTAAGTATCCACAGGTAAAAAAGCTTGTTTTGGCGGCACCTGCATTTAATTATTTGGTAGTAGAGGGTGAGTCATCTACTATGGATAAGTTTAAAAGCGGTATTAACATGGTAATTAATAATGACAGGGATGAAGTTTTTACTAGATTTTTAAAACTACCTATAACTTCATTTAGCGAATTCACAAAACTTGTTGATAAATATAAGGACTCTTATAAAGATGTTAATGTACCTACATTGATTTTACAAGGAGATAAGGATACGCTTGTACCTATTAAAAGTTCTATGGAGTTATATGAAAATCTTCCTGTTAAGGAAAAAAATCTTGTTATACTTAATGGTTATACACATGATATTTTTAGAGAAAAAGATAATAAGGCTTTAATAGAGGTGGAAAAGTTTCTATTATAGCCTTTTTATAATATTGAAAAATTTGGTAATATGTGGTATAATAAGCACAATTTGAGGGGGAATGTACTATGGATAGTAAGTATTTAGTTGTAAATGGTGGTAGTTCATCATTAAAATTTTCTTTATTTGATAAAGATGAAAATGAAATGGTAAATGGATATGTTGAAAAAATTGGTAAGGAGGATAGTTCATATACTTTAAAGTTTGATGGACAAAAAATTGAAAAAAGGGTATTAATTCCTAATCATACTAAGGCAGTTGAAGTAATGATTAATGAATTACTTGAGAATAAGTTTGTTAATAATATTTCTGAGATAAAGGGTGTAGGACATAGGGTTTTACATGGTGGTGAAATTTATTCTTCTTCTGTAATAATTGATGAAGGAGTTTTAAATGATATTAAGGCATTAACTAAGCTAGGACCTCTACATCATCCTGGTCAAGTCGCAATTATTGAGAGTTTGGAGGGACTTTTACCTGATGTTCCTCAGGTTGCGGTTTTTGATACTGCATTTCATCATACAATGCCAATGGAGAATTATTTATATCCTGTTCCAATGGCTTGGTATAAAGAAAATGATGTTAGAAAATATGGATTTCATGGAACTAGCTATAGATATATAAATGAATATATGAAAAAATATTTGGATAAAGATGATCCAAATTTGATAGTTTGTCATATTGGTAGTGGTGCTAGTATTGCATGTATTAAGGATGGTAAGTGTTATGATACTTCTATGGGACTTACTCCACTTGATGGATTAATAATGGGTACTCGTAGTGGTTCAATTGATCCTTCTATAATTAATTATATATGTAAAGAAAGAAATTTGTCTGTTGAAGAGGTAAATCAAATTTTAAATAAAGAAAGTGGTCTTATTGCGATTGGTGGTAAAAATGACTTTAGAGATTTAACTGCTTTATCTAATGCAGGTGATAAGAATGCCACTCTTGCAATTGAAATGCTTAAAAATTCAGTTGTTAAGTATATTGCACAATATTATTTTGAATTAGAGGGTAATGTTGATTCTATTGTATTTACTGCTGGTATGGGTGAAAACGGTATTTTGATGAGAGAAAAAGTTGTAAATGCTATTTCTGGTGCTATTGGTGTAGAGCTAGATAAAGAAGCAAATGATAATATCTCAAGGTTTAAGGCTAATCAAGAGGGTATAATATCAACACCAGATTCTAATGTATTAGTGATGGTTGTACCAACTAACGAGGAATTAATGATACTTAGAGATACACATAGATTAGTAAATGAAAAGAATAAAATTTATAAAAAAGTTTAGGTTTAATAAAAAGGGGTGAAATACAATGAGTGATATTAAACTTGATAGATGTGATGTAGTTGATTATGTTAAGAATACTTTAGATAATAGTAAAACTAATTTTGATCATGTTATTGGTGCAAAATATCATCATAATACTAAGTATTGTGATGCATCTTCTGTAATCAGATTTGGTATATTAACAATGTCGGAACTTAATAGATTAAAACTTAGACATGATTCACCTGAATCTTTAAAAATTATGAATGATACACTATCTCAAGTTAATGGTTTGAATGGTGTGTCACTTGCGGTTACTGGTCTTGATGATTTGTATCCTGATGAAGATGAATTTGATCCATTCCTTTCTGATGCAGTTGACTTTAGAATAGCTGATACACTTTCACCAAGACCCGGCAGAGATTCTACAAAATATGGGAATGAGTTTATTTATCGTGGAATAATTAAACCAGAAGAATTTAGGGCAATAGATATTAGAATTCTTGAATATATTGAACAATTAGAAAATAATGTATCTAATATGGGATCTAGATCTATTGAAGAATTAAAGAATAATTATAATAACTTATTAGATATGTTGAAAGTATTAAGGGACGCTAATCTTGACATTCCGGTTAGGGAAACGTTTGGTGGGTTTTCTATAGATAAAGAAAAGATGAGTGAGTGTCCTAGAATAGTTATTAAATAATTAAATGTAAGTAGCAATAAAAAATATGCTACTTTTTTCTTACAAAACTGTAGAGTAAGATATAAATTTTAAGTAATATAATGTTAATTCCTATAAGAAAGTGGTATAGTGGTATATTTTTGTTCTATTAAACAAGCTGTTTTTTTGTTTCCATTTATAGATTTGTTATTTACAATTCTATTTGGCATGTATTTAAGATATTATTATAAATGTAGTTTGGATAAGATTGTTTTAATGTCATTTTTTTGTTATTATTTTTTGAAGTACTAACTTCCTAAATTATATTTTATATTGTAAATATTATTTGGGTCTTGCGTAATAAAAATATGTGATATGTTGTTGTTAGAAAGACGAATATTATGAGTACAATAAAAGGTCATAGGAATTAATAATTATATTTTACTTTATTAATAATTAATGGTATACTCATGGTGTTTGGACATAGTGTGTAGTAGTATTGTGATAATATGTCTGGTTTGGAGGGCACTATGGCAAGAAGAAAAAAAGATCCTGATGTTACATATTATATGGTTTTAATGATTTTAGCTCCTATATTTATTATTAAATGGTTAATTGAGGCTTTGAGTGAAATAGGAAATGCTATTAATTCTTTTTCAAGATGGATTGACGAAAAGAAAAAACGTAATGGAATAAAATCTAAAAATAGGCGTATAAAAGAGTTACAAACTATAAGAAATAATTATATACATGAGCAAGAGCAAATATATGAACATGCATTTAGTGATTTAAAGCGACTTAATCCAATTAAATATGATTATGATGTCTTTGTACAAGAATTAGGGCTTGTTGATAAGAATATCTATGATGAATACTTTTTACCTCAAATAAGAGTAAGAGGTCAAAAATATTATCGTGATAATAAAGTAAGCATTGTTGCCTCGGATGATGTAACTTACAAAGGTATTGCTTATGGTACTGATACATATAATGTTTCTTTGACTTTTGATAAGAATAACTTGATAAAAGAAGCAAGTTGTACTTGTCCATATTTTGTAGATAATGGTAACTATTGTAAGCATTTGTATGCACTTCTTTTAGATGCAAAGTTTACTGATAATAGTGATAAAGTTTTTAATAGAGCATCTAAATTTATTAATGATTATATTGATTATATAAATTATGTTCAAGATTATATTGATATGCATAAAACAAAATTAAATATTTCAAACGAATTGGTTACTCAATTTACTGATTATATTATTCAATATAAAAAAGAAGCTAAAGATTATTATAAAAAACTTGCTGATTATAATGATAAAAATTATACTCTTACTTTATTATCTATTTTTAGAGATGCAGTCAATAGTCAAAATAGGTTTATTGATAAAGTAAATAGATTTATTGAAAAATATAGTGTTGAGGCTCTGGAAAGGTTGAAGAGACTTAATCTAGGCAATAATGAAGTTAGTTATGTTGACTCTTATAATCCACCACCTTCTATTAATAGATCTCCAGCTAATTCAAAATCATCTGGTAATTTGGGTATACTTGCAGGGTTGTTATTAGATAATAATGATGATAGTAATGATGTTGATGAGGACTTAGAAAGAGAAATGAAAATGTATAATTTGGATGATTGGCAAAAAGAAGAAGTTAGAAAGGGTCATTATTCTCCATATAATTTTGAAGAGGATGATAGTGATGATGAGGACGACTATTACTCTGAAGATGATGAATAGGCTTTATAAACATAAAAATTTTGATGATTTTTATGTTTTTTTGTCATATTTTACATAGTATATACTAAGGAGGATAATTTAATGTATGATGATTTAAGAGCTACTAGAGGTGTTGTGGTTGATGCTGGACATGGAGGCGATGATCCGGGGGCAGTAAATGGAAATATTAAAGAAAAGGATTTCACACTTGCGGTTGCAGAATATATTTATAAGAGATTGCAGGAATTAGGAATACCTACTTATATAACTAGAAGTACTGATGAAACATTAGATAGAGATGAAAGAGTTAATAGAATACTATCGGCGTTTGGAAATAATTCTGATGTGATAGTTTTATCTAATCACATAAATGCAGGAGGTGGCGATAGTCATTGTGTAACAAAATATGTATAACAATTAAAGCTAAATAAATATAGAAAGAAATGGAGAAATGCTATGAATATTAGTTACACTAAGAACGGTGATTATTTATTACCAAATTTAAGATTAGAAGATAAAGAAAGATTTAATATAGGAAAGTATGGATTACTTAAATTAGAGTACTTAAAGAAGAATAAAAGAGGATTATATACTGAACTACTTATGAAAGATAAATTGAATGGATATTTGCATGATATTGATGTTAGTCTTATAAAGAAAGAACAAAATTTAATTAAAGAACTTGCTGAAAAAGAAAACGTTACTGAAGAATTAAAAAGTAGCAATCAAATGTTATGGATTGGTAAAATGTATAATATAAAAAATAGAGTAGAAGAAATTATTTTAAAGGAGTATATCTGTGTGTGATATAAAGAATTTGAAGAAATATATTTACCTTTCTATAACAATGTGAATGATTATTTAAATAATTATGTTATACCTGATTTAGTAGCGTTCTATTTATCAAATGGATATAGTAGACATTGTTTATCAGATTGTCCTTTAACGAATCATATTAACTCTGCGATAGATGTATTTAACTGTAGGTGTGATATGAATAAACTTATACCTAAAGTAAAAGAAATATTAATAATTAAATATAATTTAGTAGTAAAGAATACTAATCCATTAAGATTAAAAAGATATTATTAAAGAAATTAACACTATCAGAAATGGTAGTATTTTTAATGTTATAATATATGCAAGGAGTTGATTGCTATGAGTCTTAGTGAATTGTTCGAAGAATACTATACTGAGCAAGGTTATGATACTAATGTAGTTAATAATTTTTATTATGATGAAACAAATAATTTTATTAAATTTCAGTTTAAAGATAACAAAATTTTAAATATTGATAATTTTTTACAATAATATAGATTAGGTGGATTAACTTTTGATTATAATAAAGATGTTATGGTTGATTGGGACGACTTATTAAAAAAATTAAATATACAAGGTGAATTAAAATTCAAACAAATAAATACAGGAAAAACAGATACATTTATAAATTGCCTGAGAGGTAAAAATTTAAATAAAATATTAGAATTTATGTATGATAATGATATATATTTACATTGTTCTACTTTTGATAATCTTTATGATGTAATAATAGAAATAGTTGATTCTTTGTTGTTAGATAAATATAAAGAAACATATTCTTTTTTAGCACCAATAATGAAAGGTGAATTATATTTTTATGTAAAAAAAGATATGAATAGGTTTATACATATTTTAGAAGAATCAAAATATCCCAATGTTACTGGAGATCGCATTGAGTTTTTTTGCAAAAAAATGTGTAATTGGATTAATGAAACAGATACTAATATGTTATTTGGTCTTGAAACTTGTAGACAATTATTTAAAGAATATTCAAAAAAGGAGCAATTAATCTTTTTAGAAAATAATTCTGAAAAAGTGGTAATTGATGGTTATTCAGGGTTGAATTTAGATATGTGTGTTAAATTTTATAAATCATTTCATTGTTTTGATGAGATTTCAGAAATTCAAGATAAATTAAAAAATAGTGATATAACTAATTATAATTTCGAAGATTCTAAGAAAAATATTCGATTACAATTATCTGATGTTGTGATTGGTTTTATGGATAAATTTTTTGATTTTTTGGATCAAAATTCTTATCAAAATATAATTTGTTTGTTAGAAAACATGACTGATTTTCAAAGAAAAAACTTAATTTTATTTTTGAAATTGTATAAAAGATCGGTTGATAAAAATGAAATGTTCATGTGTTTTTATGAACCAAAAAGTTTAGTTATTCACAGAAATCAGTTAATCTTTCAATTAATGGATAAATATATTTGTATTTAAAAATTAAAATGTACTAAAATGTGATTATAGGAGTATGTTTATTGTTTAGCCAGCACTGAATTTGTACTCCCGTACGAAATTCTTTTGTGGGACTACTCCCAAACCCTATATCTAAAAATTAAATTTTGCAAATATTTCAATGTCAAAATTATAAATTTGTCGAATTGTATGTTATAATAATAATGATTTAAAACTTTAGGGGTGAGAGAATATGAAAGAAAAATGTGGAGTAATTTATATATTAACTAATTCATCATTTCCAGAGTATATCAAAATTGGGTATGCTGATGATGTTGAAGCAAGAGTAAAGCAATTGAATAATTCTGATGCTGTTCCTTTTTCATTTCATATTTATGCAACATTTGATGTAACCGAGAGATTAACTGATATAAAATTACACAAATTCATAGATACGATAAATCCTGAACTTAGAAGCAAAGAAAAAATAGGAGATAAAATTAGAGTAAGAGAATTCTACCATATGAGTCCAGAAGAAATGTATTCTGCATTTGAAAGTATGACTGAAATAAATGGAACAACTGATAGACTTCATCTATGGAAAGAAACAACAGAGGAAATAGAAGATAAGAAAGATGCTTTAATGTTGTCAAAAAATAGACATCATTTTAAAAATATAAGTTTTTATTCTAGCTTGACGGGAAAAATGTATTATTCTAAAACAAATGAAGATGGAACACTAGGAATATATGAAAAGGAAAATAATATTGAGGTTCCGAATAATTCAAAACCATCAAAACGTCAAATATTATATTCAGCACTTGAAGACTTAGGTGGAGATGTGTCTAGTGGAAATACTTTATATCAATTAGAACATAAATTAGAAAAAATTATAATTAGTGGGGGTGATATTTGTGGCTAATAACGAAAGTTTGAAAAGAGCAAAAAAAGAGAAAGATGATGAATTTTATACTGAATACTCAGATATAGAAAAAGAAATGAATGCCTATTTAGAGTATAATCCTACAGTCTTTAGAGATAAAATAATACTACTTCCTTGTGATGATCCAGAATGGAGTAATTTTACAAGATATTTTGCTCAAAACTTTGAATTGCTAGGTTTAAAAAAACTTATAAGTACCAGCTATGCTAATGATAAAAAAAGTTCAGTATTTGTTCAATTATCGCTATTCGAACAGGAAAGCCCTAAATTTGATAAGAATAAAACTAATTCACATGGGAAAATATTTACTTTAGATAGAGATACAAATAAATCTGGAAGAATTGATATAAATGATTTAGAATGGGATTATCTAAAAGGAGATGGTGATTTTAGATCTGATGAAGTAAAAAGACTAAGAGATGAGGCTGATATTATAATAACTAACCCACCATTTTCATTATTTAGAGAATTTCTTTCATGGTTAATAGAATCCGGGAAGCAATTTATAATTATAGGAAATGAAAATGATGCCACCACAAAGGAAACATTTCCTCTTGTAAGAGATGGCGTAATGTGGTTAGGAAAAAATGCTGGTGATATGTCATTTAAAGTACCGAAAGATTCAGAACCACGAGAAACAAGATTTTGGATAGATGAAAAAGGTCAAAAATGGCGTAGTATGGGTAATATATGTTGGTATACTAATATTGATTTAAAAAGGCGACATGTAATACTTAATTTGATGACTATGCAAGACAATTTAAGATATAACAAGCCTTTAATAAAAAAATTAGAAAAAGATTATGGATTAAAAACTTATCCAAGATTTGATAATTATAATGCTTTAGAAGTTCCTAGATATGATGCCATTCCATCTGATTATAATGGTGTAATGGGTGTACCAATAACTTTTCTTAAACTACATAACCCAAGACAATTTAGGATAATAGGACATACTCATTCTGGAGATACAACACCAGAGGTAGAAAAACTTAGAATTATTCCGTCTCAACGTCACAGAGGCCATATTAATGGAAAACAAATTTATGATAGAATTTTAATTCAGAAAGTAGATGGTGAAAATGAAAACTAGATTAAGAACGGATTTGACTATTAGACAGATTTGTGAGGGATTTCAATATAGTGAATCTGAAGAAAAAGGATTATTTGGTTGGGGTAGTAAATTAACAATACAACCAGAGTATCAAAGAAATTATATTTATGCTAATGGAAAAGATGATGCTGCAGTTATTGATTCTTTGTTAAAGGGATATCCTATAGGATTAATTTATTTTGTTGAAACGGAAAAAGATAAATATGAAATTCTTGATGGGCAGCAAAGAATAACTAGTATAGGTAGATATGTAACTAACAAATTTGCATGGATTGATGAAAATGATATTCCTTATAAGTTTGAGTCGCTTCCAAAAGATAAGCAAGATAAAATATATAATACAGAGTTAACTATTTATATTTGCAGTGGTGAAGAATCTGAAATAAAAGAATGGTTTAAAACAATAAATATTGCTGGAAAACCATTGAATAATCAAGAATTGTTGAATTCTATTTATAGTGGCCCTTTTATTACTAAAGCAAAAGAAGTGTTTAGTAATTCACAAAACTCTAACTTACATAAGTGGCTGAGTTATATGAAGGTTGAGGTAAAAAGGCAAGGATTACTAGAAGTTGCATTATCATGGGTTTCGAAAGATTGGGAAAAAGATGGCAATCTTGAAAAATATATGGCAGATCACAGGCAGGATGACAATATTAATGAATTAACCTCATATTTTAATGACGTAATTAATTGGGTTTCAACTATATTTATTGATGTAAAAGATGAAATGCAATATATTAATTGGGGAAAAATGTACGAAAAGTATCATAAAAATCCTTATAATTCTAATGATATTTCAAAAAAATTAAATGAATTATATAGTGATTATTTTGTAAACGACAAAAAAGGTTGTTATGAGTATATATTAAAAGGTTGTAAACAAGAGGATACAAAATTGCTTAATATTAGACTTTTTGATGAACCAACAAAAAAGACTGTATATGAAAAACAAACTCAAATTGCTAAAATTAAAAATGTTTCTAACTGTCCAATGTGTGTAATCGAAAATCTGTCTAATAAAACAAAAATATGGGATTATAAAGATATGGATGCCGATCATGTAACTGCATGGAGCAAAGGTGGTGCTACTGACATTAGTAATTGTCAAATGTTATGTAGAACCCATAATCATATTAAAGGAAATAGATAATATTAAAGCGCTAGTACAGGCTTAAAAATATTTAAGTTTTTGTATTGCGCTTTTTATATAGTAGGAGGTATTGTAATGAAAATAGATTTGCATTGTCATACGAAGAAAACAAAAAAGTCGGATGGTATAAATAGAAATGTTGATGTCGTAACATTTTCAAAATATATGAAAGATTTAGATATTAAAATAGTTGCTATAACAAACCACAATTTATTTGATAAAAAACAATATGAAGAATTTGCAGAATCAGTTAAGGATTACACAATGGTGTGGCCAGGTATAGAATTAGATATAAATCAACAACCAGAAAAAAATGGACATATGATAGTTATATGCGATCCCAATCAATATAAAGAATTTGACGAGATTATAAACAAGGGAATAGATGATGTTGAAAATTATTCTATTACATTAAAAGAACTATGGGAAAAAACCAAAAAAATTAATTGTATTTATATAGCACACTATTATAGAAAGAAACCAGAAATAAAAGAAAAAGAGTTGATCAATTTTAAAAATTGTGGAATTGAAGACTATAGAATTTTTAAAGAGCCAAGTAATTATAGAACATTAGGAGTGTTTGCAACATTTAACAATAATGTAATTATTGGCACAGATGTTCAAGACTGGAACAAATATAAAGAGTGTAATTTTTCTGAATTGAAGTTACCTGTTGATTCTTTTGAACAATTTTTATTATTATCGAAAAAAGAAAGTACAATTATTAATACGTTATTAAATAAAAAAGGAAAAGAAAAGTTTCCATTAAAACCTCACTCATCAGTTACTATTGAAATAGAATTATACAAAGATATTAACGTGATTTTTGGCGATAAAGGTACAGGAAAAACAGAAATGTTAAAATCATTAGAGCAATACATGAAAAACAATAATTATAATGTTATAACATATTATGGAAATGAAAAGGATTCAGAATTTGATAATATTATAAAAATAGATACTTATAGTGTTGATGATAGTGGTATTTATGTAGAGAATTTAAAACCTTATTTCACTTTTATTAGTGATTGGAAGGATATTAATCCTACAAATTTGGAAGATTATATAGAATGGTATCAAACAAAAGATAACAATAAAAATAAACAATCGCTTAATATTTGCAAATTATTTGGGGATCAAACATATTCAGACAAAAAATATAAAGAATATGCTCTTAGATATAGTAAAATTTTAGAAATGGTTAAATTCTTTAATTTATATGACTATAGTGATTTGATAGGTTCGGAAGAATTTAATAAGTTTAAAGAAATAATTGCTAGTATGGAATCGTTTGAAAGGAAAAATAAGGAAGATGAATGGGTAGAGCAAGAATCTAAAATTTTATCAAATAAAACAATAGATGAAGTGAAAAAAATATCTACACAATATGCCCAATCTAAGTCAGTGCCAAGTGAAGCAGGAATATTTAAATTTATTAACAATCGTATAGAATTAAAAAAATCATTAGAAAAAATTATTAAGGCATTAAATAATAATGATGTTATAAAGAAAGATTATCTTGGTAATTTGGCTGAAAAGGGAAATATATATAAATATACGAGATTTAAATATTTAGATTCTAATGGCGAAAAGTCAAAAGCAGATGAATATAAAACAGGAACTATACAAAATTTGAGAAATTATAAGAATTTATTAGCTAATGCATTGGATAATATTTATACTGATAAATTAATTGAATGTATAAAGGAAATTCAAGAATTTGATTTTAAAGTGATTGATGGTAAGGAGTTTATTGGTGTCTCAAAATTTGTTGGTGATGAAAATGGTAATATCTATAAGCCGTCTCAGGGAGAAAAATCAATGTTACTGTTAAATATGAGACTTAATTCAGAATCAGATAATTATATATTAGATGAACCGGAATTAAGCTTAGGAAATCAATATATAAGTGATGTAATAGTTCCACATTTAATTAATATAGCGAATGCTAATAAAAGAATTGTTATAGCAACTCATAATGCAAATATAGCGGTTAGAACATTGCCATATTTATCAATTTTTAGAAAACACAATAATGGTGTTTATAATACTTATTTAGGCAATCCATTTACAAATAAATTAATTGAAAATCTTGATAAATCAGAATTGGATTGGAAAGAGGAAAGCTTAAATATATTAGAAGGTGGAGAAGAAGCATTTGGTGAAAGGAGTTATATATATGATGCAGGAACAAGATAAAATTGTAGTTAATTTAAATAATGAAGATGGATATGATTTTTTATTATTTAATTTTGATTTTCCGATAAAATTAAATTTAAACACGTGCTCTAATGACGATTTAAAAAAAGTATTTTGTGAAGTTTTGAAGTTAATTGTTCAAGGAAATAAAAAGACTTTTAAACTAGAAATATCACAAGATTATACTAAAGAACTTTTTAAAGATGTGTTTACAGAATATATTAAAATAATTAATGAAGAAATTAACAAAATAAAATATGAATAATTGATATAAATTGGGAGTACAGAAAGGTACTCCTTTTACATGTTTTGTACAATTTCTTTTTATTTTAATTTGTTATAAGATGAAAGCACCTAGGGAAAATAATATTTAAAAGTGCACTTTTATTATCTCAAGATATATCTTATATATTGATTATTATGGATAAAGAAGAATTCATAAATGTATTTATTTTAAAATCCGTATTAAGAGATAATAGATTAACATTTTTAGAAAGATTATTATTAATTTATATAATAAGTCTTTGTAAGAAAAATGGTTATTGTTGGGCTACTAATAGATATTTTTGTGATGTTTATAATGTAACACAAGTAACTATATCAAAAAGTATAAGTAATTTAGCCACCTTTGGTTATATTAAGACTGAATATGATAATAAAGGTACAAATAATTCTAAGCGTATAATTAAATTATCAGAGGTCTTAAATTTAAAAATAAAAAGTATTAAAGATAATTTTAATACAGGCTATAAACAAAACTTTAAAAAATATAATAATAAATTAAATAAAAAAGAAGATAGTATTTATTATAAAGATAAAGAAGGTAATGAATACTGGCATGGTAAATTAATACCTAAAAACGAAGCAACTATTGAAGAACAAGAAGAATTAAAAAAATTATTAAGCGATATATACGAGGAGGAATAGAAATAAAATGAAACAGACACTCATAAAATTTTATGAGGTGGCTTATGTTTAAAATTACGGAAACTTTTAAAAAAGATGATAATGCTCTTAATTTGGTGGATTTGTTAAATAAATATATAAAAAGTGTACTAATTAAAAATTAGCACATTCGCGAGTTTGAATATAAAGTATTATACTTTATATGGCTTTGATTGTTATACAAAAAAGAAAGGAGTAATAAATGTATAACGGATTGATACAAATGCCAAATAATATTTATAGAGCTGTCATATATATAAGATTATCTGAAGCAGATGAAGGAAAATCTTATGAATCAGAAAGTGAAAGTATTACTAATCAAAGAAATTTATTAATGAATTTTGTAAAAGAAAAAGGTTTTATATTTGTTGGAGAATATGTTGATGACGGATATTCGGGTACTAATTTTGAAAGACCTGGATTTACTAAAATGATTGAAGACATTAAAAACAAAATGGCTAATTTGGTTATAGTAAAAGATTTATCAAGATTAGGTAGAGATCATGTTATGACAGGATATTATATCGAAAACTTTTTCCCAGAAAATAATATAAGATTCATATCATTACAAGAAAATTATGATAGTGCAATTAATCAAGCAAGTAATGATTCATCAACATTTATAATTGCTTGTAATGATTATTATAGTAGACAAAATTCTATTAAAATTAGAAGTGTTTTAAATGATAAAAGAAAGAAAGGTAAGTTTATTGGAAGTAATCCAAGTTATGGTTATATGAAAGATCCAGAAGAAAAAGGTCATTTAATACCAGATCCTGAATATGCACCAGTGGTTAAAAAAATATTTGAAATGGCTGCTAATGGTGTAGGATTATCTGATATAACTTCATATTTAAATGATAATAAAATTAAAACACCAAGTAGTTTAAAACGAAAAAATCCTAATTCTAAAATGAGATACAATGAACAATGGACAATATCATCGATTAAGAAAATACTAAAAAATAGAATGTATACAGGAGATATGGTTCAAAGTGTGCAAACTAAGGTAAATTATAAATCAAAAAAGAAAAAAACTCTTCCAAAGAGTAATTGGGATATAGTTCCTAATACACATGAACCTTTAATAGATAAATTAACTTTTGAAAGAATCCAAGGTAATGTTAAAAGAACTAATAAAAGTATCAGCAAAAGAGACAAAAGATTATTTGAAAATTTACTATTTTGCAAAGAATGTGGAAATGCTTTAACTATTACTTATAGAAAAAATCAAGATTATTGGACTATCAATTGTAATAAATATGCAAGAGATCCAAGAAGAAGATTATGTGAACCACATTTTATGCCATATGATAAATTAGAAGAAGCTTTACTTGAAGTAGTAAGAACAACCTGTAAAGATTATATTAATAAAATTGATTCTAAAGTCTTATCAAAGGAAATAACAGATAAAAATAGTAGTAAGGATGATAATAAGGAAAAGATAAGATATTTAGAAAATAAGATAAAAGAATATATCTCAAAAATAGATATGTTATATGAAGATAAGTTTAGAGGTAATATTTCAGAAGCTACTTATAAAAGGTTATCACAGGAAACAGAAAGTCTATTAAATAAGACACAATTAGATTTAGAAAAATATAAAAATACTAAAAATGAAGGTATTAAAACAAAAGAATTAGAAGAATATGAAAGAAAAATAAGAGAATTAATTGATATAAAGAAACCTACTAGAGAACTTTTACAAACATTAATTGATAAAATTGAAATTGATAAAGATAAAAATATTGAAATTTTCTATAGATTCATGATTTAAAAATTCTGTGCATTATGCACAGAATAGTACATAAAATTAAAACTCGTATATATCACAATTATTACTTCGGTCCAAATTGGTCCGAAGTCTAAATATAAATAACTTTGTCCCAAATTGGGACAAGGTTAACATACGACCGTGTTTGTCGGAAGTTATAACTTTGTTGCATATTGCTACAAGGTTAAAAAATGACAGATTAACATGTAATATAATTTTTTGCAAGTCAAATTATAACTTGTGTTCAACTTGGGCACAAGTTAAAACTTCTACCCAAGATGGGCAGAAGTTGAATAATTTATAGACGATCATAATTATTTGTTAGATTTTATACTATCATAAATTAAAGGCAATAGAATAACAGTTGATAAAAAAGTAAATATATCAATTATTTGTGGAAAAAGTTGTTCTTTGAATAATATCATAATTATATAAACAATAATAAATGCAATAATTATTGAAATGTTTGTTGATTTCTTAATAATTAAATTCCATTTATCTT
>ERZ1023839.144-NODE-144-length-22919-cov-14.182864_pt1 | contig 22919 bp, 16 predicted proteins | sample MGYA00380383_ERZ1023839 | MGnify/ENA primary metagenome ERZ1023839 (study PRJEB33179, sample SAMN07449065) | human gut metagenome | biome: Human-gut; feature: Human associated habitat; material: Faeces | host: Homo sapiens | place: India:Kasaragod | collected... | reverse complement strand
CTTTGGCAAATTCCTGCATCAGCCAGGTTTTGCCAACCTGGCGGGCTCCAAGCATGATCAACGGCTTTCGGTCGTTGCTTGCTTTCCATTGATATAGGTATTTGATAGCATTTCTCTTCATAACTCTCTGATTATTTGATGTTTCTGTGTGCAAAGATACATTTTTTATTTCAAAGAGCACCAAAAGTCGTCCTTAAAAATGTATAAAACCACAAAAAGTCGTCCTTAAAAGTGTGAAAAATCCCAAAAAGTCGTCCTTAAAAATGTATTTGTATCATACATCTAACAAAATCAAAGCGGACTAGTTTCTTTAAAAGAAAGTCTCCCGACAGGCATCCCAGCAGATTTGAAATCCGCCGAACACCTAACGAGATAATCTGCGCTAACAAGCTTTTTTCATACCATTAGCGCAGATTATCCACGAATAATTTGCGCTAATGGGGATTTTTTTATATCTTTGCGCAGAAAATAACGAAAGATATGGAACAGAGACTGATAGGAAGAGAAGCAGAACTCAAACTGCTCAATGAATATATAAACTCCGATAAATCAGAGTTTATCGCCGTCTATGGAAGACGACGTGTAGGCAAGACTTTTCTCATCAGAAAAGCCGTAGAGGATCATTTTGCCTTCTTCATGACAGGAATGAACGGAGTTGCCAAGGGTGAACAGCTAGTCAACTTCAGCATTGCCCTGCAAAAATACACCCACTCCACCACTCTGCAGACATTCAAGAGCTGGCTGCTGGCATTCTATGCCCTGTCACAATACATAGAAACACTTCCGGAAGGCAAGAAAGTCATATTCATCGATGAATTGCCATGGATGGATACCGCCAAATCGGGATTCATACCTGCACTGGAAAACTTCTGGAACAGTTGGGCTATACTGCGCAACGACATCAAACTCATCGTTTGCGGATCCGCCACCTCCTGGATGATCAATAACCTGATTCGCAACCGTGGTGGCTTGCATAACCGACTGACCCATCATCTGATCGTAAAACCATTCACCCTGCACGAATGCGAAGAATACTTCAAGGCTTACCACTTCGGCTACAGCCGAAAACAGATAGCAGAATGCTATATGGTTATGGGAGGAATACCTTATTATCTGTCTATGATGGATAAATCGAAAAGTCTGGCACAGAACATCGACCAGCTGTTTTTCGCAGACAATGCAGAACTGAAAGACGAGTTCAACGACTTATACAGAGCTTTGTTTAAGAAATCAGCCGACCATATTGCCGTGGTTACTGCCCTTGCTACCAAAGGAATGGGTATGACCCGACAGGAACTGGTCAAGGCATCGGGAGGAAAAGATAACGGAGCCTTCTCTACTGTACTGGAAGAATTGGAACAATGCGGATTCATCCGTCTGTATGAACCATTCAGCACTACCAACAAGATGACTTCCGACATTCGCCAAAAGCGAAACACCTTATTCCAGTTAGTAGATTTCTATACGCTCTTCTACTTCCGGTTCATCAGACATAACAAGTATCAGGATTCCAGTTTCTGGTCATCCTCCCAGAACAGTCAGCTATACCATACTTGGGCAGGACTGTCGTTTGAAATGCTTTGTCTAAACCATATAGACAAAATCAAGCATGCCCTGGGAATTTCGGGAGTACAGACCTTGGTTTGCTCATGGCGAAGCAGCAACACAGAAAAGGGAACTCAAATAGACTTGCTGATAGACCGGAAAGATGAAACCATCAACATCTGTGAGATGAAATTCTACAAGAGTGAATTCGAAATCAGCAAGGAATATGAGGAGAAGTTACTGGAGAAACTGCGTATCTTCACTGAAGAGACGAAGACTTCCAAATCGCTTCTCCTCACATTGATTACTTCTTTCGGATTGAAGCAGAACAAACATAGTGACATCGTACAGAAACAGATTACGATGAACGATTTGTTTGTTTGAGAGTTTCTCAGATTTAATTTGTATCTTTGCCATGTCAGATCAAAGTTTTACTTGTTTTCTGTTCGCAACACTAAGATTAGTGAAAATTCTGACATGGAAAAATCTAGAGCAACTTCTTATTGCTCAGGTGCTTAAAAAGTTTAATTTACAATAGTGTTGCGGAATTAAGGTTTTATATAAATCGTAACAACGGCAAATATAGATGGACAAATATTTTGAACCGATAAACAAGCTCTATCTTTCACAACCTTTTACCGAAAGGGGAGATGAAGGAGTGCTTGACAGATGCCTGCATATAGCCGAAGCGTATGCTTTGGCAGAGAACGCCATTGTATCTATGGGTGATTCCGTCAGAAACTGCAGCTACTGTTTTTTTGGTGGGTTAGCTGATTTACTTGGTCTTTCGGATGAAGAGCGTTGTCCTACTATTCCATCACTTTATGAGGAGTTTATCTTCAGTAGAGCCAATCAGGATGATCTTATGCTGCGCCATGCCCATGAGCTTGCGTACATACACCTTACTGAAAAGATGACACCCGAGGAAAGACGGAATTATATCCTGAGTGACAATCTCCGTATGCGTGACAAGGACGGCGTTTGGCGGTCGGTACGGCACCGTATGTTCTCGCTGGAAGGAACGAGCGACGGCTGTTATTGGCTGAATATGTGTATATATACACTATGTCATGACAATCAGGACACACCAAAAATCGTCAATACACGCACTGGAGAGTGCCGCATATTGACGACTGATGATTATGTGAACATCCTTTCTTCTCGTGAAATTGCGGTATTGAAACTGATTGGCAACGGCCTGCAGAGCAAGGAAATTGCCGACAATCTGTATATCAGTGTCAATACCGTGCATAGGCACCGCCAGAACATTTTACAGAAACTGAAAGTCGGCAATGCCATAGAAGCCTGCAATGTTGCCAAAGCAATGGGGTTAATTTCCTAAACGGAAATCACCCACATTGTCTGTGGACAACGACAGTTCGCTGAACTCGCTGACACATTCTCCCTTGACCGGAGCCTGTGAGCATATACCTATATATAATTCCTTAGGATAATTGTTTTTATACAGGCGCACCATTTGCCACTCTTTGCCATCAAGAGAGTAATAGCTTGCTATGGTATGAGTGTCGGATGATATTTTGTAATATATGTTGTCCTGTTCGATAACCTCATGGTTATTGTCGTCCGATGTGCCGACAGTCCTCACGGTCACCACACGATGTTTGCCACGCTCGTCCTGCTCAAAACAGAATTTCTGCCAGAGGGTGTCGTTTGCTACGACCATCAAATTGGCCGCATTGTACAGACCGTCTTCCGTAAATCCCGGCTTGAGACGTCCTGAGAATGTGAACGGCTTTGTGTTGTCAATTGCCGTCAACAGAATCTTTGCAGTCGATTTGGTCAGTTTGCCGTCATTCGGATCGATGAAAAGGTCTGTGCCTTCCGGTGCGATGAAGCGTATGATCGTATCGGTCTGGCTTACTTGTTTGTCTGCACCGTTGATCATTTTTGTGAAATGGATACCACCCAGTTTCACATCACAGTCCTGAATCTGGAAGGTCGGCTCGTATGTATCTCCTTTTGCCTCCTTCGATGATGGCGAACAGGCCGCTAGACTAAAAATAGCCAAGGCTGAAGCCAAGAGTGTTTTTGTATTCATATTGAAACTTTTTAATAGTTATTTTGACGGTGCAAAGTTACAGGTTTTAAGTCATATCTGCAATAGTCAATTTTAACCAAAATGAAGAGCACCAAAAGTCGTCCTTAAAAGTGTATTCATATTAAACAATAAGATCAAAACAGGGCGTGCGGGGGGTGTGACTTATGCCACACCCCACCTCATACCCCCTACAATTATTTCTTATTCTTCGGCGCCTTGCTGAATTTATACATCAAATGCAGCATCGCATAGCTTGGCAGCGTATTGTTCCATTTCTCGGTCTTGCCCTGGCCGCCCACCTCATACACGGTGCTCGAGAGATTCTGAAGAATATCAAAGGCCTCTGCCTTCAGCGTCAGCTTGCCTTTGCAGAACGAACGGGATAGCGAGGCGTTCCATACCAGATCACTGGTGTTAAACGACTTCTCGCTGTAACCACGCCTACAATATTCCTTCAGGTCGGTAGAGAGCGAAATGCCCAGAGGCAAGGTGTAAGTCATGTTGCCACCATACTCAAAATCATAGGCATTCAGTTTCTCGAAATTGCTGCGGTCGCTCGTACCATGCTTCCACTCCACCTTTCCACCCAAGTTGATGCTCAACTTGTCTTTCTGATACTTGAAGTACAAACTGTTACCCAACTCAGTTCTGAGCACATAGCAGAGCTGAGTAGAATTATCATCGTAAGCTATATCAAAATCCTTGCGGCGCAAACCGTTAAACCACAGACGATAATCCAGACGGAACAATCTTGCCTTGTCTAGAGCCACACCATAAGAGGTCGTTGTCCAGAAATCCCAGTTGCCGCCACCACCAATATTATCACTCATATAGGTGTAACCACCCGTCTGCGAATTATAAGTAGTGCGGGTACCCACAAGATTATGATAGAAATTACCCGTAGCGAAGAATTCTATATACTGCTGATTCTTGAGTCCGTTGAAACGGATGTTTGCTTCATAATGATGATACAGCGAATTCTCCAGGTCCGGATTGTTCACCCTCACAGCCAGCGGATTTGAATTGTCTCTATATGGCATGATGCTGAAGAAATCAGGCATCTGACTCTGCATATAATAAGTTAAGCTGATAGACTTCTTATCGTCATAACAACCGTACATGAACGTAGGTCTGAATACCATACGGCTTCTTTTGGCTATCGTGTCGAGAGCCGATGTGTGGTAATTGATACGCTCCTTTTCTTTAGAAAGACTCAGCGATAGAGTCAGGAACGAAGAAGGAGCATTTCTTTGGAATTCAAGTTCTACACCCGTATCCTTTCTCATCGTCTGATAGCTTCTACTCACATCTTCGTCCATCACCCCCGAAAGCTGCTCCATGTTAGAAGGCAGCGTAGCAAACATCAGTTCCGGATTGGATATCCAGTCGCCGCCCAGCTCGTCCAGACGGTATTTCAAGCCCTTTACCGATTGATAGGTTTGCTTAAACTTTGGACCAACCAACATCGTCCACTTAGTATATGGAATTTCTATTCCATACTTAAAGCTGCCTCTTATTTTATATGTGTTCGATCTGCTATCGTTGTAATAGTTACGTAAGTCCTTCTCGCCAGTCTTGAAATATTCATTGCGGTTCAGGCTGAAAGACTCGTTTGGCTTAGAGCTGGAATAGCTTCCACTCAAGTTCAGTTCGATTCTATCACCCCAAGGCAACTTATACCACGCCAGAGCTTGCTGACTACCAGTGAAAGCATGCACTTTTGAGCGTGATTGATAGAGCGAACGGTTGGTGATGATGTCGTACAGGCTGCCACTTACATTCTGTGCAAAGGTAGAATCGATGGTCTGACTGATATCACCCCATCTTTTAGGGTTGGCAGAATAGGTAGCACTACGGTTTGACGATGATGACTTTCTGTCGGAGTAGTCGATACGGGTATCCAACCAAACCCCCAACTTCCCATCCACCTGGAAGTTATTATAGAGGTTGAAACTATGGTTATCGCTGCGCGAATCATTGATACTTCTACTGTAGATATTGCCGGTAGAGGCAAAATTCTCCTGCGAACTGCGAGTCAAGTCATGCGTATTGTCCCAAGCAAACGTAACGTTTCCCTGCTCACTTATTTTCTGACTCTTCGATGACGTATTAAAGTCAACGCCCACCTGGCGGGTAGTTTTCTGTCCCTGCGGACTGTTGGAAGGCGACCAGTCGCCCTGACTTCCCGGTCGTCTTGTTTCGTTCGTGTTATTCAGGTTTCCAAATACCGAGATTCGTGAATTGTCAGTGTAGTAGAGTCCGAAGAGACGAGCCAGATAGCGGTCTTCACTTCCTCCCGCCGCCTCCATGTTGGCGATGTATCCACGGGAGTACTCACGTTTCAAGGCGACATCCATCACATAGTCTTTCTTCTCCATCTCCTTCCCCATGAGTCGGCTTTTTTCAGAAGAACGGTCATACACCTTCAGTTCCTTTACGGTATAGTAAGGAAGATTGTCGAGCATCACCTGGTTCTTCCCCTTGAAAAAGTCTTTTCCGTTAAGGAGCAGATAATCTATCTTCTTGCCGTTTACGTAAATATTGCCGTTACTCTTTATTTCGGCTCCCGGCATCTGTCTTACAAGCGCATCGAGCATGGAACCATCAGGCACATTGAATGCACTGGCGTTAAAGACGAGCGTGTCGCCACGGTAAGCCAGCTTCACCTTGGTGCCTGTCACCACCACGTCATCGAGGGCAACATCCTGATTGAATTTCTTCTTGAGCAAAAGCGAAGGGAATGAGAAACTTTTATTGCGTGCGATGTATTTGATGGTATGATTGATACACTTCGATTCATAGCCTTCACACTCAGCCTTGATGATATAAGAAGCAGGACGTGCAGGCACATGAGTAAGATAAAAGAGGTGTTTATCCCATCCCCTCGTAGTCATGGTATCTATCACGTTGCTGTCCTTGTCCATCACCGTGACAAAGGCCTTCAGATAGGCCTGGGTAAACGAATCTTTCACGTCACCATAAATTTCTACTTTATGCTCTTTCTTTTTCTTGTCTTGGTTGTTTTGCTGTTGCAGCTGATTGCCGTAAGCATAATTTGGCAATACAGCCATCAAAAACAAGATAATCAAGTTAATAGATTTCATATTTATTAGTTAGTTATTAATTACTATATTCTTTTCTTCCACAGTATTGCTCCCATCAGACATTATCCCCGCTAGGCATCCTGACGGGAGCAAGCGCCTAGCGGGAGCAAACTATTAAGATCTGCTCAGTTTTTCAATGATATCCAAAGGTAGCTGAGTAGCCTCGGCTACTTGTTCGGCAGAAAGCCCCATAGCCAGCAAACGCTGAGCTGTTTCGGTGTTAGCTTCAATTCTTCCTTCTTTTCTTCCTTCTTTCTTACCTATTTCAATGCCCTCGGCAAGACCTTCTTCCTTGCCCTGATTTTTCGCTGTATCAATAGAGTTCTTGATATCCCGATAAGCCTTCTTACTTGCTTCATACTCCCTTACCTCCTGAGGCGTGAACTTGGCAATCTCGGCCTCCTCGAAAAGGCGGTCGAAACCGAAATCAGTCAACAAGCTGATGTATCTTTCTTCTACCTGTTTCATACGATATTCATTTAAATTATATGCAAAGAGAAACCGAACAAATCTTCTGCCTGTACATAGAGTGAGTCTTTTCTTGGTAGTTGTTCTTTGCTGCAAATATACGAATAAATAGCGAAAGTGCACTGAGTTCAGTGCACTTTTTAACGAAAATTGCACTCTATCCAGTGCATATTTCTTAATTCACAGTAAGATTGTCAAAAAACACGCAGATTACTCTGCGCTTGTAACAACTCTTTTACCTCTGCACCCATTGAAGCACCCCATGGATATGAGTAGTTACTTTTAATGTTATTTTGCTTATCTTTGCTGGATATGTACAATATTGATAATAACTATTTCGTAGATAAATAGAAATAAGGTTAGACTTAGGCGATAAAGCCTCAAGCTTGACCTTTTTTGTTAATCAAGACTGTTTTAACCCGATAATTTAACATAAATCTAACTATAAACTTACACTCGGTTTTGCAAAAACATGCTATATTTGCACTCGAATAAAAATATAGAAATATGAACTATAAATCAAACCCAAGAACAGTCCTGAAAAAAATTGTTCTAGTCAGCTATACATTGAGCATGATAGTATTCTCATGCATTGTAATGGGCTTTTCAAAAGACTTTGCTATCATATATTGTTCAGCCACACTTGCAAGCGTATGTACTTTTTTCTATAAAAAACATAGAACAGTTAATTGGATACTCTTATCCTTTGCACTGATGAGTACCTATACTCTTTTCATTAGAGCAAAGACTTTTACAACTATAAAAAAAATAATGATTCCATCCCTTGCAATCTGTGGATTATCATTTATAATTATGTGGTGTTCCTGTTGTCTTAAAAAGATTTTAAGAAAGAGACAACTTTGAAAATGTAGTTTGGATAAGTTTTCGTTTGCGTTACTGTAACAATTGCAAACAAGACATTTATTTTGTGTCCATGCAAAAAAATCTAAGTATAAATGATCATAATTAAAAATAATTATGTATCTTTGTGCTAAGAATAAAATTGCAAACAACTATGGCAGACATAAAATTACTCCTGGTGGAAGATGACAAGAATCTTGCCTTTATGGAGAAGAACACGTTAGAAGATATTGTTGGCGGTTATGAAATCGTAACCGCAAGCAATGGTAAAGATGGTATCAAGGCATGGGAATCATTCAAGCCAGATGTTATCATTTCAGATATTGATATGCCTATCATGAACGGCATTGATATGGTAAAGTATATTCGCGAACTGGATGGTGAAACCATCATTATGTTCACGACTAACTTTACAGCACCATCCAAACTAAAAGAAGGATACGAAGCCGGGGTAGATGAATATATCAAGAAACCATTTGTTCCAGAGGAACTTGATTGTCACATCAAGGCTCTACTGAAACTCAAAGGAGGTCTAATGAGGCGTAATGTTTCAAATTGCATTAAGATTGGCAAGCATACCTTAGACCCAGAACATTCTTGCCTAAAAGACGAAGCTGGAATCATCTGTTTAAAACTGAACAAACAAGAAACCAAGACCTTGGAGCTGCTTGCCAAGAATAAAAATATGATCATCAAACGAGAGATTATACAAAACACGCTTTGGGGAAGTATTGAGAAAGATTTCTATCTTGCCCGGCGTCTAGATGTTATCATAACGAGCCTTCGTAAATACCTGCAAATAGACCCTTTCGTCCAGATAGAAACTACACGTGGGGTTGGCTTTTCATTGATAGAATCTATTTAATTCTTCTTCGCCCCTCATAACTATCATTCTGATCTGGTAAGAATATTGTGAACTCGGTATATTTACCGAGTTCGCTATCTACTGAAACCATACCACCATGAGCTTCTATAACATGAAGTACATAGTTTAAACCTAATCCAAATCCTGGAGCTCCTCCTTTAGAGAATGTGCGTTTAGAGGCGGAAGCTCGCTCAAATTTATCAAAGATAATCTGTTGGTCTTCTTTGGATATACCTATACCATTATCCTTCACACGAATATTTACTCCTTTTTCTACTCTGTAAGAAAATATTTCAATATGGACTGAATTACTTGAATATTTTATAGAGTTATCTATTAGATTATAAAAAACTTCCCCTAAATATTCTTTATCAGCAAACACCTGCAATTCATTTATAAAATTCTTGAATGTAACTTCTTTTTTTGTGTGTACTTCAAAATTACCTTCTATATTTTTTAAGAGCTGTTCTAAGTCAAAAATCGTCTTATTTAGCATAAGTTTACCAGATTCGAACTTAGAAATAGTAAGGATTCTGTTTATTAATTGATATAAATGTTTATTCTCATTTCTTATAACTGTTAGATATTTTGTTCTCAACTGTTTATTTTCTCCAACAGTAGGAATGGTAAGTGCATTAATACCCATACTAATAGTTGCCAATGGAGTTTTCATATCATGTATCATTGCATAACTAAAATCCTTTTGTATTCTTGCATTTTCTTCTTGGGTTCGAATAATTGCTACTTGTTTCATAACGCATACAAATGCCAAAAAACAAAGAATGAAACTGATTAAAACGAGAAGTCCTAGTTCATGAAAATACAAAGCAAAAGGGTTTACAAATTCTATTTGAATGCCTTGTGAACCATTTATCCTTGTTGGGATAATTTCAGATTTTATGGCTCCTATCAAATTGGCATGAAAACTTTGATTTTTAAAGACAATTATTTTTCTCTTGTTAGTTACTTTATATAGTACATAGGTATTAGGCATCTTACTTTGCTTGATATTTTTATTAAGTATCTTTGCTAATTGTTGAAAATCAACATTCTTATGGCATAAATTGTATATGCCATTATTAATATATTCATAATTATCGTATTTGGGATTCGATTTATTAGAACCTTGAATTTGAGTATCTGGGGGTATATTCGTAAATCTGCTGTCTAACTCCTCAAAGAGACATTGAATAAAGAAATCATTTACTTCTGTTGTCAACTTATTTACAGCCACACTAAAAGAATTATACAACCATATGGTTTGCAATAAAAATACTGCAAATATAGTAGCAATCGTAAGATTTTTATATCCATTAACTTTCATAATATGCAAAAGTACGAATAAAAACTAACATAAACCTAACATACAACTAACATTTAACGTTTTTAAAACTTTGTACCTTAAACCACAGCATCACTTATTTCATGAGTAAAAAGATAAACATAACACAACAGTATTACTCCCCCACAAACAAAGTGTTTCTTTATATTCGCTTTCACTTTTAATCCTTTTGTATTCATAACAAACAATATTTAATTATAAAACATAACACGAAAAATATTCTGTGTACAAAATTACTCTTACTTTTGAAAATATCAGGTTAATAATTTGTTAGTTTTAGGTTAGAAAAATATCCTCCGATACCCTTTCTTGTTCCAAAGAGGGTGTGTCAGGGCATCCTCAGCTGTGACTTATAACACACCCTCTTCCTCAAATTATATAAAGTTCACCTCCAAAAACACGCAGATTACTCTGCGCTTACTTCTCTACCAGCACATCCTGCTCCTCGTAGCTGTCGAATCCCAGACTGAGGTCGGCACCTCTTTCCTTGAAAATCTCCAGGAGGTCTGCCTGCATCTGAGGATTGAGAGGGAACTCGCCATTCCTTGCCTTGTAGAAACGGCGCTGGGTGAAGGGCGTATATACGTTCAGATATTTGGCATTGCCCGATGGGATGGATTTGCAGAGACGGATGAAACCTCTTGCCCAGCGCTGACGTTCGGAAACGAGATGGTAAGGACAGACTTCTCCCTCTACCTGGAGAAGATCGGTATTCAAGACTATGAAGGAAGCTTCTTCAGCCTTTGCCTTCTGATAATTGGCGTAACGGGCACAGGTGTTGCTACGGCTGCAGGATGCCAACGGGCATGTAATGTTGTAAGGAATGTACTTGTTCATATTTGCGTAATGTTTTAAAAGTTATTCTATAGTCTATTATATAATAAGGTGTGATGGTACATACGAGATGTCGGAACGTCTCTGAGAGGTCGTCATGATAGTACTGACGGGTGGTAAAGAGGCACCTTTCGATTATTGCCTCACTACGGCACAATATTGCCCTTTACCAGGGCAATATCTTGCCATTGCCAGGCACAAAACGATACGTCGGGAGATAGAAAAACCTTACTCTCCATTTTACTCTTCACTCTTCACAGATTCGCCTGAAACCCCGATAAACACTGGGGTTGCGAGAGGTGAAGAGTGGTCGTCCACTCTTCACAACTCTTCACCACTCTTCACACCTTCCAGTTGAGAAAAGGCTCCTCACGGTTTATCCCCATTTTTCTCAAGCCGAGAGAGCGAGGAGCTGATAGGCCTGTCCATTTCTGGTATGCCTGCTCTTGCATCCCATAAACTTGAGGGCTTGACCTATCTTGATCTTCGTGCTCAAACTTCCCACCAGCATAGGATATTGCAGATGAAGCACATCGAAAACCTCGGAACAAACCATCCATTTACCTTCCTCTTCCTCTGCCGGCATTCGGAAACAGTAGCTGATCATGGTCTCCAGATCATCCACCTTGAAGAAGGGCTGGTTGAATTCCTGGATGCGAGCCACCTCATCATTGGTGAACCAATAAGGGGTCTGCTTATCCCGAAGCTCATACATCATTTGTGCATAGAGCTGGTCATAATTGATGACCGAACTGTTGTCTATAAACTCCCCATCGGGAACTCGAAGACAGAGGTAGCGGCGACTTCCCGTCGGGTCGCAGAGAGGATGCTCATCGTTGGTGGTTGCCAGAAAAGAGGCGTATCTTCTGCGGTCTGCCTGACTCTTTCCGAAGATAGGGCGACCATTCACCTTTACCTTCGAAAGCGTCTGCTTCAGCTTGCCCTGCTGGGCAACGGTGATGTTGGCAAGCTCATCAATGTTCACCAGAAGATTATGGGTGAGCGCCATTTCTGAATCAAACTTGTTGCCGAAGTTGATGTGGTCGAGGAAATACTGGCGAAGTTCCTCGGGCAGCAGTCGGACGGCGAAGGTACTTTTTCCGCAACCCTGCTGTCCGATAAGCACCGGTACGGCTTCATTTCCGTGCAGCATATCCATCTGCAGCCAATGGGCTACTGCCGAACGGAACCAGGTGGCGCACCAGCCAAGCTGTTCGCTGGTCAACCCCGGAATTCTGCCGAAAAGAGCAGCCACATGATTCTTGCCATCCCATTTCGGCAACTTGTTCATGTATTCCTGGATAGGGTCGAAGACGGGAACGGCATCCGACTTGATGTACTCCTCGATGTCCTGTCTTGGCGACTTCTTCTCGTCGATTCCCAATTTCTTGGCACGGCGAACAATGGAGTTGAAAGCCTCAGCTGTAAGAACCTTCCAGTTCTTCTCCTCAGGGCTCTCCTCCTTCTTCGGATTCTCCTCCTTCTTCTCCAACTCCTTCTCCTCGGAATTCTCCATCTCCTCTTCAGGTTTGATGCAGAAGAACTCGGTCTTTCCGTTCAAAACATTTCTGCGGAAGAGATAAAACTCCTCCAGAAAGCTCTCTACCTGGTAGATTGCTGATTGATTACCTGCCATCATAGATGACTTCAAATTAGTTTTTGTTTCCATACTCATGGTTTTAAAATTATTAATTAATGTGTGATTCACCCTCAAATTTGATGAGGGTGAAGAGCGGTGAAGAGTGGTGAAGAGTCGGCAGCCACTCTTCACGTATCTAAACAACTGTATATTAGTTACTTACGATGCATTTGTGAAGAGTGAAGAGTGTTTTAGAAAGTAGCTTTCTATCCACCCGCAGCCTGAAACTTCCATCCAGTCTTCTCAACTCCGGGTGCAAAGATACACAATAGGAAAGGCGTTTCCAAATTTTCCAGCCTTTCCCACGCCCATTCCGCTCCATTTGGGAAAAATCCCAAGGGTGTATGGGAAAAGGCGTGGGAAAATCGGGCGGATTTCTTCAGTTTTATGGGAAAACATTTGGTGATAATGATGGAAAAACGTAAATTTGCAGATTGATTACGGAACTTCGTTTCGCAAACTATTCACGATAAAACTAGAAATATGCTACAGACTCAGCAAGATAAACAAGTCCCCGCATTCAGCTACGAGGTTTTCGATCGCCAACTCGACCATTTTACAATGATGCTCAAGGTGTTGATGGATGGATGGGAAGATTACAGCTCGCAGGAGATGACCTTCGACATCCACTCCCTATGTACCAAGGCAGCCCGACTCTGCTATCTGGCAGACCAGGACCTCGCCTTGCAGCATACCGATGTTTCCCATCATCGCAAGGAGCAGAACGAGATGTATTTCACCTCCTTCGAACTCATCATCACCACCCAGTTTACCAAATTCATGAAAAAAGTCCTTGCCCTGGTCAAGGCTGGCAAGAAAGTAGAAGGACATTCTTCCCCGAAGTTCTCCTCAGAAATCAGTACGCTCCTGCCTAAGCTGCACGACCTGCTGCTGATGGACGGCATGAACCAGGAATCGATACAGCTGATGGTGGAAGATATCCAGAATACGGAGAAAATGATTCAGAAATATCATAAAATCACGAAGTTCCCGGGGGTGAGATACGAGGAACGTCTGTGGTATCTCATCCGCCTCTATTGCCTCGCCAGCTATCTAGTGCTGCATTTCCGCAGAGTCTGCCACGTTACAGATTCAGAAATGACACCCGAGGAAGCAGCTCGATTAACGGAATGGGCGATACAGAAATACATCTCAGAAAAGGACAGCAGCGAAAAACTGGAACTGTATTTCTCCAATCTGCAGTACGACAACGATGGCAAACCGCTCAACGTGGACCAATGGCTCCAGGCGAGAAGGGAGTTGAAGCATCTGGTGCCCCAGAATCTGCTCCTGCTGTTTCTCAATAGTGCAGATGACGTGAGCCAGTTGGGTGCCTCGCTGATAAAAGTGAATTTCACGAACGAGGAATTTCTGAAGCTCGTGGATGCTGTGGCTAAATACCAGATCATCACGCAGCGTATCCGTGCCATAGAATTTCCGGAGGAATTCGAGCAGTCGCTCCATAATGAGGTGTTCTATCTTACGGTGAAGGGCCGTTCGGTGGATCTGGAGGAGTTGAAGAAATCCATCTCCAAGATGGTGAATCTGATTACCCGGAAAAACCAGTGGTTCTGCGTATGGAGCGTGCTGAAGCATCTCAACCTGATCAAGCATGAGAGCACCTTCGCCACCTTTGCCCATCAGATGATGAGTATCGAGTGGTTTGGCACCATCGATCCCCGTCTCCGCTTTACGGCAGATAATCTGAGCGATTATTCCCGCTACTTCAATGAGTACGATTATACCGAATGGACCGAGGAGATGTTTCTGGAGAAGAAGGAGCTGTATGGTATGACGAAATGGTCGCCTAAGCTCTATCAGAATTTCTCTTCGCTCTGTGCCAGAATGATGCAGGCCATCTGGGGCTACAGCTTCTTCTGCTGATTTCTACCGGAAAGAAGAAAGAATCTATATTAAATAAGGTGAGAATCTATATTAAATAAGGATAAGGGGGGACGAGAAAGCAAGTTTTATATGCTTTTTCGTCCCTTTAGTATTTATTAACTATATTTTAGAACAACTTACTAAAAAATATCGTAAATTTGCAACCGGTTATTAAATATAATAAGCCTAAACAATAAGAATCATTAATTGAATCAATATATATAGTCAGACTATTAAATAATTAAGAATCTGATTATCTCTATAATACTACATAATATAACAATTAAAACCAAACAATTATGAGCAAAAAAAGTCAGTTTGGCATGACCCTATTACTATCTACGATCTTAGTAGGTGGCGCCAATGCGAGTACTGTTTCTACCTCAAACACATTGGATGCAGCAATGATTGCACAGCAAGGTGCTGTTTGTAAGGGTGTGGTAAAGGATGCTACCGGTGAACCTATTATTGGTGCTTCTGTATCAGTGAAAGGTACCAAGAATGCTACCGTTACCGATTTGGACGGCAATTTTACCCTCTCTGGTGTAACCAAGGGTACTACAATCGTTATCTCTTATATTGGTTACGTAAACAGTGAAATCAAGTGGGACGGAAAGAGCCTCGACGTTACTCTTGCTGAGGATACTCAGGGCCTGGAAGAAGTAGTTGTTGTAGGTTACGGTACACAGAAGAAGGTAAACCTCTCTGGTGCTGTTGCCAACGTGGATGGTAAGGTATTGGAAAACCGTCCTATCACTAACATCGGTCAGGGTCTTCAGGGTGTTGTTCCTAACTTGAACGTATCTATGAACAGTGGTGGTGCTCCTGGTGCCAGCTCTAGCTACAATATCCGTGGTAACACGTCTTTGAACGGCGGTAGCCCATTGGTATTGGTTGACAACGTTCAGATGGATGCCAACCTCGTGAATCCAGAAGACGTTGAGTCTATCTCTGTATTGAAGGATGCTTCTTCTGCAGCCATCTATGGTGCACGTGCAGCATACGGTGTGATCTTGATTACTACCAAGAAGGGTCGCAAGAGCGACAAGCCAACCATCTCTTTCAACGCTACAGGTTACTGGCAGAGCCCTGCCAAGTCATACCACAACGTTAACTCTATGCAGTACCTCACCATGATGGACGAGGCGTATAGAAATGATGGTGGTTCTGGTCATAAGTTCAAGGATCAGGTTTATGAGTACGCAGAGAAGTATTTCAACGGTACTTGGAAGGAGCCTGTATTCTTCGATGAGAATTATGATACAGCTAAGTATGGCTATTGCGGCAATACAGACTGGTGGAATGAGCTTTACAAGACTTCATTCTCTCAGATTTACAATGCCAGCATCAGCGGCGGTAACGACCGTACTACCTACTATGCGTCTCTGGGTATGAACGACCAGAAGGGTATCCTGTCTGCAGGTGACGATAAGTACAAGAAGTACAACGCTAACGTAAACATCTCTTCCAACATTACCAAGTGGTTGAATGTAAGCGCTAAGATTACTCATACCTATACATCAGAGCTTCACCCTACCGGTGGTACTACAGCGATGAACCCTACTGCTTACTCAGGTTTGAGCGCATACTCAGGTATGATGAAGAACGACTTGAGCCCATTGATGCCAGTAAAGCATCCTGATGGACACTATGCAGGTCAGGGTAGCTACACCAACCCTATCGCTATCATGGAGCAGGGTGGTAACGCCAAGTATCGCCAGAACGACTTGTGGATGACTGGTGCCGTACGCATCACTCCTATCAAGGGTCTCGTGATCAATGCTGACTACACATGGAACTTCTACGGCAGAAACTCTAGCGAGCACGTTCGTAACTTCTACGACTATACTGCTGTACCTGGAACAGAGAAATACTATCCTTGGACTAACCCAAGCAGTATCACCGTATCTAACTACGATGACTACTATCAGGCATTCAACGTATTTGCTGAGTACTCACTGTCTTTGGCAGAGAAGCATAACTTCAAGGTGCTCGTAGGTTACAACCAGGAGAAGAAGCACAACAAGTATCACTGGGTAGGTCGCAAGAACCTCATCGACAACAATACTCCACAGATTAACCTCGCATACGGTGATACTTCTACCAGCGGTAGCGAGAGCATGTGGTCAACCAACGGTCTCTTCTTCCGTTTCAACTACGACTTCATGGGCAGATACCTCTTCGAGTTCAACGGTCGTGAGGATGGTTCTTCTAAGTTCGCAAAGGGTAACCGCTATGCGTTCTTCCCTTCAGGCTCTGTAGCTTGGCGTGTATCAGAGGAGAAGTTCTTCGAGCCATTGCGCAGTTGGTGGGACAACCTGAAGATCCGCGGATCTTACGGTTCTCTCGGTAACCAGAACGTATCTGGTAACTTCCCATATCTGGCTACCTACGGTATCAGCACAAAGGCTGGTGTATTGCTCGGCGGCACACGCCCTGTAGCAGTTTACGCTCCTGGCTTGGTAAGTAGCTCATTTACATGGGAGACCGTGAACCAGCTCGACCTCGGTATCGATGGTACATGGCTCAATAACCGCTTGAGTGCATCTTTCGACTGGTATCGTCGTGACACCAAGGATATGTTGACCAAGGGTGCAACTCTTCCTTCTGTACTCGGTACTAGCGTACCAAGAAGCAACGCTGCCAACATGAAGACCACTGGTTGGGAAGTTTCTGTAGAGTGGAGCGATCGCTTGAGCTGCGGTTTGGGCTATCACATCAAGGGTGTATTGTCTGACTATCAGTCTGAAATCACCAAGTACTCTAATGATGCAAAACTCCTCGGCGACCACTATGTAGGTGAGAAGATTGGCGAAATCTGGGGTTTGGTATCTAATGGCCTCTTCAAGTCAGACGAGGAAGCAGCCAATTGGGATCAGAGTGCAGTCTCTGGTGGACACTGGAGCGCTGGTGACGTGAAGTTTGAAGACCTCAACGGTAACAACAAGATTGACTGGGGTGAGGGTACAGTAGATAAGCCAGGTGACCGCAAGATTCTGGGTAACTCTACTCCTCGCTATGCATACGGTATCACAGCAGGTGCCGACTACAAGGGCTTCGACTTTGAGATGTTCTGGCAGGGTATTGGTAAGCGCGACTACTTCGGTGGTTGGGGTGGTGCTCAGTTCTGGGGCTTCACAGATGAGTGGGGTACTCCACAGACCACAGCTCTCGACTATTGGACAAAGGAAAATCCAAATGCTTACTTCCCAAAACTCCATCACTATGGTGTAAACGGTGGTAACCACAGCACATCTTCCCGCTATATGCTGAATGCAGCATACCTGCGTTTGAAGAACGTAACTTTGGGTTATACTGTTCCATCCAGCTTGTTAAAGAAGGTAGGTATTGCTCGCTTGAGAGTTTTTGTACAGGGTGAAAACCTCCTGACATTGACTCCTATGAAGGTGAAGTTTGCTGATCCTGAAACACTTGGTAACATGACTTACCCTATCAACAAGAAGATCTCTGTTGGTATGAACTTAACATTATAATGTTCGAGAGTTAGGAAAGTGTGTATTATTAATGCTTAAATAGACAGACAATGAAAATTAAGAATATATTCATTTGGAGTATGATGGCTGGTATGACACTTGCATCTTGCAACTATACCGACTTGAGCCCACAAGACTCATTTACAGATAAATCATACTGGAATAGCACCAATGACCTCAAGATGTACGCCAATGGACTTTACAACAACATGTTGGCTGGACCTTCTGCTGGTTATGATGGTACGAGTGACAACTTTATAAACAGAGTTTACAGTGGTTATCTGTATAACGAATATACAGTTCCAACATCTGGCGGTAGCTGGGATTGGGGTAGCGTTCGTAACTGTAACTACTTCATGCAGCGTTACCAGAAGGCTTCTGGCTCAGAGGCAGAGATCAACAAGTATGTTGCTGAGGTTCGTTTCTTCAGAGCACAGGAATACTATGGCAAGATTAAAACATTCGGTGACGTGCCTTGGTATGAGACAGACCTCCAGACTGGCGATGAAGCAGAGCTCTTCAAGGGTCGTGATCCACGCAACTTCGTATTGAAGAAGGTAATCGAGGACTTGGAGTTCGCTATCCAGTGGCTCCCTGAGAAGACAATGGCAGAGAAGGGTCGTCTGCACAAGGATGCAGCCCGCACCCAGTTGGCTCGCGTTTGTCTCTACTACGGTACTTATATGAAGTATCACCACGAGGCTGGTTCTGAGGGCTTGACAGCTGAAGGCTTGATTACAAAGGCTAAGGAGCTGACCGACGAGATCATCAACAGCGGTAAATATGAGATTGTAAAGGGTTCTGATGCCGGTGCTGGAACAAAGGCATACGAGGGTTATCCACTCGACTATGCTAACCTCTTCGTACAGGAAGACCTCTCAGACTGCAAGGAGGCTATCTTGGCTCGCTTCTACGAGACAGGTGTCCTTACCCACGAAACAGGCCGCCAGGCTGGTGAAAGTGGTATGGGTCTGACCAAGGACTTCATCGAGTCGTTCCTGATGAAGGACGGCACTCCTATTCACAACGAGGGTTCAGGCTATAAGGGTGATAATGAGTTGGAGGATGAGATTGCTAACCGCGATCCACGTCTCTATCAGCTCATCGACAACAAGCACAAGCCATACTGGATCCGTAACAGCGTACAGACACAGAATCCTATGCCAGACTGTTCTGCATCAGGTGGTGTTTCTGGTTATCCATGTACTAAGTTCCACTCTGCTGACGAGGCACAGTATCAGGCTCGAAACACCTCTTACGACTGGTTCATCTACCGTTATGCAGAGGTATTGCTCATCAACGCTGAGGCTAATGCTGAATTGGGTAGCTGCACACAGGCTGTTCTCGACAAGACCATCAACCAGCTCCGTGACCGTGTAGGTATGGCTCACCTCACCGTAAATCCTGTTGCCGACCAGCAGCCTCTGGATTATGGTTATGAGCTTTCTAACCTCCTTTACGAGATTCGTCGTGAGCGTCGTATCGAGTTGGTTAATGAAGGTTTCCGTATGGACGACTTGAAGCGTTGGAACGCTATGAAGTTGTTGGAGAATCCTCTTACTGTATTGGGTATCCGCATTACTCCTACTGTAGAAAAGCAGTATGAGGGTATTGCTACCTTCGGTGGCGAGAATGGCCGTTCTGTTATTGAGTACAAGGGCAAGACATACTTGTACCAGTACTCTTCTAAGGCTCTCGACGACGCAGGTCGCAAGTGGTCAGACAACGATCGCCGCTGGTTGTATCCATTGCCAATCGATCAGTTGACATTGAACAAGAACCTGACCCAGAACCCTGGTTGGACAGAATAACTATTTATAACAAATAATGACTTTTAGAATAGGCTTATAGTAAGATTAGGTTTATAAGATAAGTTTTTAAATTTGGTTCATTTATTGACTTAGACTATTCTATAAATGAAAACTAAATGTATGGACCATTACATGTAAATTAACAAAATAATTTAAGTTACGCAAGGGGGGACACCATTAGCGGATGGTGTTCCCCTTTTTAAAAAGGAGCTTCAACTTACTATTGATATGAACAAAAACAATTTATTAAAGCTGGCACTTACTCTTATAATGCCATTATCATTGTGTATGGGGAGTTGGGCACAAGCTGTCATCTTTCCACAGAAAAAGCAACCGGGTGTAGCTAAAATCACTCAGAAAGCAAACAGCTATCAGCTCGCCAACAAGGTATTGAAAGCCTCTTTCATCAACACAGGAGGTAAACTCTACTTCAATGGCTGTTCTGAGCTGGGATTGCAGCCTGACACTGAGTTGTTTAAGGTTCTCTTGGGAGACGGCAAAAACATTACCGCATCCGAGATGAAACTTGAAGATGTAAAGATGGTAACCCTGGCAGAGAATCCATCTGCCGCAACTGCATCTCTCCGTTATGCAGGCAAGGCTCTGGAAGCTCGTTTTACATACGAAGAACTTTCTATCGTTTGGCGTGCCATATTGAGAAACGGCTCGCACTACCTGCGCACTGAAATGGATATCCAGGCTGCCAAAGATTTACCTATGAAGGGAATCGTGGCAATGAACTACCTGGTAGCCAAGAACAGTGCCTATACCGCTCCAGAAGTGGTGGGTAATACCCGTGGTGCCATCCTGGCAAGCAATCATATCTTTGCTGGTCTGGAAACTCCAATGGGTCTGAATTCCAGCAAGGATGAAGGCAATGCTACCCACATAGAAGGCTTATGGAGAAGAAACACCACTTTAAAAGCTGGCAAAACATGGAACATCAGTTCTGTAGTGGGCTTGGTTGCGCCTAAGCAGTTACGCCGCTCTTTCCTGGCTTACAGCGAGCGTGAAAGAGCTGTGGCTTGGAGACCTTATCCGGTCTATATCTCATGGTATGAGTTGAACATCGACCGTAACAACGCACAAGCTCCTTCTTATAAGGGCAATATGACCGTAGAACAGTGTGCCGACGTGGTAAGTCACTGGAAGACACATTTCTATGATAAATATCAGATGACTCCAAAGGCCTTTGTATGGGATGACGGTTGGGACCAGTATGGAACCTGGACTTTCAACCCTAACTTCCCTAACGGATTCGATGAACCAGCCAACGAGGCCAAGAAGATGGGCACAGGTATCGGTGCCTGGCTGGGTCCTGTGGGCGGCTATGGTCAGTCTGGCGAATATCGCCGTGCTTACTGGCGTTCAAAGGGTGGCATGCAGCTGAGCAATGAAGATTACTACAACTTCTTCATCCGTTGCTGCACCAACATGATTGACCGTTACGACTTCCGCTTCTTCAAGTTTGATGGTATCAGTGCACAGGCTTCAGCCATCGGTCCTGACGAAGGAACAAGAGGCGAGGAGAATGCCGAGGCTATCATCAGCATTGAGCGTGCCGTACGCCAGAAGCGTCCAGACATCTTCCTCAACACCACCGTAGGAACCTGGGCTTCTCCATTCTGGTTCCACTTCACAGATGCAGTATGGCGTCAGGAGGGTGATTACGGCGAGGCAGGTGACCAGGGCACCGACCGTGAGCGCTGGATTACCTATCGCGACCGCCTGGTTTATCAGAACTTCATACAGAGATCTCCTGTTTGTCCTATCAACACATTGATGACTCACGGATTCATCCTGAGCCGTTGGGGTGCCGTTTCCAAGAATATGGATTACGACGGAATCGTTCGTGAGATGCGCTGCGCCTTTGCCTGTGGTTCGGGCATGGTTGAGCTGTACAACGACTACAAGCTGATGGACGAAATCAAGGACAATCAGGGCAACGCCGGAGCGTTGTGGAAAGACTTGGCTGAGTGCATCAAGTGGCAGCAGGAACAGGCAGATGTATTGCCTGATGCTCACTGGGTTGGTGGCAATCCATGGGATGGCAAGAAGGCAAATGTATATGGCTGGGCTGCATGGAACGGCAAGAAGAGTGTGCTTACCTTGCGTAACCCTTCAGCCAGTGCACAGACCTTCACCACAACCCTGAGAGAAGCATTGGATATCCCTGCCTATGTTCGTGGAAAGATTACATTGACCCATGCCTTTAACCAGGCAGAATTGGATGGAATGCCAATCAACAAGGCTATCGACATTGATACTCCTTTGGTGTTGAATCTTCCAGGCTCATCCGTATTTATCTATAATGGTCGTTAATGATTTGCAAAATCGAACGCTTTAATACTTCATCTGGTTCTTGCGACGGAAATCAGTTAGATGGTTTTCCATCACCAATTGATAAGTTGCCATTCAATAATAACCGGATTCAGAAACCAGAATGTACGGAATAACTATTATACATAATGAATGAATTATAGACTAGGCTTATTGTTAGATTAGGTTTATAAGATTTAGGTATAAAATTTAGGTTGATAAGAATAGTTTTTAAATTTGGTTCATTTTTTGACTTACACTATTCAAATAATGAAAACTGAGCGTATGCCCTTTTGCTGCGAAGCAAGAGGGCATATCTTTTTTATAGCCACACCAAAGCCTAATTGCACCCTTATTCTCCACTTAGCATTAGCGACTACAAATAACTTTACAAGTTAAATGCAATGAAAATAATCTCTTAAGGGAAGATTTTCGATTTCTTCTTTGCCCATTTTCCGGGAGTTTCTTCACGATTGTCCTTTTCTAGAATATTATTTACATACCAGAAGCCGCCTATTTTTCTTTATCATCATCCCTACATTTTCCCCAAAAACCTTGGAAGTTACGAGGAAAAGTCGTATCTTTGCCACCGAATAGCAATATTGCGTCCACGACCTTATAAAACATAAGAAGATGGCTAGATTTATAGACCCACGTGTCGATTGGGCTTTCAAGCGAATCTTTGGAAGCGAGG
>ERZ1023839.141-NODE-141-length-23432-cov-11.781580_pt1 | contig 23432 bp, 15 predicted proteins | sample MGYA00380383_ERZ1023839 | MGnify/ENA primary metagenome ERZ1023839 (study PRJEB33179, sample SAMN07449065) | human gut metagenome | biome: Human-gut; feature: Human associated habitat; material: Faeces | host: Homo sapiens | place: India:Kasaragod | collected... | reverse complement strand
CTGGTGAGCTTGATGTGATGAGGCTCGCCCGCAGTTTCGATGGCATAACGGCTTGTTTCTTTCTTGGTCTTGGCATCTTTTGATTTCTTATCAGACTTATCGTATGTATAAGCCACAGCCTCAATCTTGCCTGCCTCGAAAGGTACATTCTTCCAGGTGAAAAGCCACTGGTTGCTGCGCTCGCCCATGCCCAGACTCTTGCCGTTGATGAAGAGTTCTACCTCGTCGCCGGTACTTACCACATATTCTGTCTGCTTGATGGTTCCTGGCTTGTAGTTCCAGTGACCTACGATATAGGTGGCATCTTTTTCAGGAGATACCCAGCCATTCCACATTACCTGATGAGCAAAGAAGGCATCCTTCGGGATGCGCATCGCATCGGTCACACCGCTCGAACGGTAGTTGGCCTCACCACGATGATGGGTGTTGGTATCTGAGAAGATGATTTTGGTACCGCCATCGCTTACTCTTTTGCCGGTGCCCGGACGCTCCTGCCAGTATTCGAACCAGCGCTCTACCATGCTTGCTGCAAAGGTATCCATGTTGTGATTGTATTCGAAGGCAGGCTTGCCACGATACAATGGTCCGTCGCCTTCCTTATGGTAAGGATAGCTCTGCTCATCCCAGTATTTACGCAAACCCTCGTCGCGATGATACTCCATCGACCACATCGGATGCTTCTTACTCTTGTTGATGTAAAGCATCTCGCCGCCATATTCTGCCTCGTTGATGTTGAGCATCTCTCGGCTGCCGCTGGCTCTGCCACCGTGAGGGTCGAACTCATCGCGGATGGCTTTCATCTGTAGCATGTGCTCGCGGCTCACACCCTTGTTTCCGCTTTCCTAGAAGATGATGCTAGGGCTGTGGGGGAGGGAAAGGATGGCTTCCTTCATCAGATCCAGTCGCGGCTCCCATCTGCGGTCGAAGACATCCTTTTCTGCATCACCTGCTGGCATCGCCTGAATCAGTCCCACACGGTCGCAGCTCTCGATATCCTGTTTCCAAGGGCAGACGTGCATCCAGCGAACCAGGTTACCGCCCGATTCTACCATCAGTTTGTTGCTGTAGTCGCTCAACCAGGCAGGAACGCTCATACCCACGCCAGGCCACTCGTTGGAGGTGCGCTGCGCATAGCCGTGCATCATGATGGCACGGTCGTTGAGATAGAACTTGCCTTCACCGAACTGGGTCTTGCGGAAACCGGTCTTGGTCACCACATCATCAATCTTGCTTCCGTCATCCGCCTTCAAGAGGGTCTTCACGGTGTAGAGATATCCATATCCCCAACTCCAGAAGTGGGCGTTGTTCAGGAGTCCGCTCACCTTTACAGTCTTGGTTTCGCCTGACTTTAAGGTATATCTTTCGCCATCAAAATGGCCCACTTCCTTGCCGTCAGCGTCCAGAATCTTGGCGAAGAAGCGGAAAGAGCGAGACTTGGAATCCTCATTCCTTACCTGCGATTCTGCATTCACCGTTACCTTCTTTCCTGCAATATCATAGTTGCTGCCATAGATATAGATACCTGTGGTCTTGAGATTATTGTAGAGCGGAAGAGTCTGGTAGAGCTTGTCGGTGATGTGGAGGAACACATTCTTTGGAATACCGCCATAGTTGGCATTGAAGTTCTTGTCGTTCCACTGGAAACGCTGACTGCTGGTGCGCTCACGATAGCTCCAGGAGTTATCCACACGTACGGCTATGATGTTTTCACCTTTTATAATATAAGGTGTCAGGTCGAATCCGCTTGCCATCACACCATTCTCGGTATATCCCACTTTCTTGCCATTGAGCCAGATGTCGGCACCGAAGCGCACGCCCTCGAACTCGATGAAATACTTGCGGTCGCCCACTTCCTGGATATGGAAGTGCTTGCGATACCACATGATGGTGTCGCTGAGGTGTTCGATAGAAACCTTGAACGCTTCTTTCTCGTTGAAGGCACGAGGCAGCGTAATCTGTTTCCAACCTTTATCGTTGTAGCTGGACGACTCGGCGCTTTTCAGGTCACCCACCTTGAGCAACCAACCTCCATTGAAGTTGAGTTTGGTTCGCTCTACTGCGTTTGCATTTACGATTGCGATGAATGCGAGCAGCAACAGTAATAGTCTTTTTCTCATTGTTTTGCTTGGATTGTTTTGTTGCGTTATTATTATTTCTTTTGCAAAGATAATGAAAACAATTGGTTTTTGATATGTGATATTGTACCAACTTATGTATTTTTGTGCATTGTTATATATAGACTTTCTTAATGTGAATTCTACGATAATTTCGTAAACACCTGTGTTTCTATATTACGGAAACATCGTAAAACCTTAAAATATAGCTTGGTTTATGTTTTTTAACGTAGAATATTTTGTGCTTATACGAAAAGTTCGTAGATTTGCAGCGTGATTTAGAAACAAGGATGTTGAATTTAAAAAAATAAAGATAGAAATATGGAAAAGCTGACGAATCAGGAAGAAGATATTATGCTTCGGATATGGCGATTGGGACGATGTGCCGTGAAACAGATTATGGAACTGTTGCCAGAACCTCGTCCACCTTATACCACTGTAGCTTCTATTGTGAACAATCTGAAGCGCAAGGAATACGTCAAGGCGAAGCGGGATGGCAAGGGGTATGTCTATTCGCCTGCTATCGCCGAGAGCGATTACAAGCGGAAGTTCCTGTCGGGTTTCGTGAACAATTACTTCAAGAATTCCTTCAAGGAAATGGTTTCCTTCTTTGCCAAGGACGAGAAAATCAGTCCCGAGGACCTCAAGGATATCATCCGTGAAATCGAGAGTTCGGAAGAATAAATAACTGTAATTGAAAGCTTCTGCCCTTTCAGGGCGTGTGGAGCTAATATGCGAAAGTTCAATAACTAATTTATATAAAAAACTGAAACTGTATGGCAATATATCTTATAAAAATCAATGTAGCCCTGATGCTGCTTTATGGCTTTTATCGCCTCACGGTGAGCCGCGATACCTTCTTCGGTCTTCGCCGCCTTACCCTCTGGCTTATTTATGCCATCGCCCTGATGGTTCCGGCGCTCAATCTGGAATATTGGGTACGCGATACCCCTACGATGGAGAGTATGGCGAATGTATATGCCGACACGTTTTATCCCGTGGTGGTTGTAAAGGCTCAGGCTTCCGGCATAACCTGGATGGACATGCTGCTGGGCATCTATTGGGTAGGAGTTGCGGTTCTCTCATTGCGTTTGGTATGGCAGCTCTTCAGCATCATCCGCCTTGCGGTTATTTCCCGGAAACAGGAGGTGGAAGGCATCATGGTGCATCTGCTTAAGGGCGAGGGGAGTCCGTTCTCCTTCTTCCGCTGGGTGTTTATGTATCCATCTACCCTGGAGGGCAAGCAGTTGCACGAAGTGATGGTTCACGAGTGCACCCATGTTTCGGGTCTCCATTCCCTGGATACCCTCTTCTCCGAGCTTTTCTCCATCGCCTGCTGGTTTAATCCATTTGCCTGGCTGATGAAGCAGGAAGTAAGAATGAATTTGGAATATTTAGCCGATGAAAGTGTTTTATCTGATGGCAACGCGCGCAAATCCTATCAGTATCACCTTCTAGGTTTGGCATATCGACAGCCGAATGAATCGACCAAGATTGCTAATAATTTTAATTTATTACCTCTTAAAAAAAGAATTAAAATGATGAACAAACGTAGAACAAGTGAAATAGGCAAGGCGAAGTACCTCCTTTTCGCACCTTTAGCAGGAGCGTTGCTTATGGTGAGCAACATCGAGAGTGTGGCTCGTGAGATTGGCGAGCAGTTTCCGGAAGTAGCCGAGGTTCAGCAGAAGGCGGAAGCAAAGGCTTCTGATGCGACAGCCCCAGCCGATACAACCAAGAATGTGGTTTATGATGTAACAGAGACAATGCCGCAATTTCCTGGTGGTCAGGGCGTGCTGATGAAGTATCTGGCTGCAAACATCAAGTATCCGGCTTCCGCCGTCAAGGCCAAAAAGCAGGGCCGTGTGCTTGTAACCTTTGTCATTCAGAAGGATGGTAGCGTTACCAATGCCCGAATAGCAAGATCTGTAGATCCAGAACTGGATGCCGAGGCTTTGAGAATCGTGAAGGCAATGCCTAACTGGACTCCTGGTACACAAGATGGTAAACCGGTAAACGTAAAATATATCATCCCTGTTAAATTCTCTCTTCCGACAGATGTAACCCCAGTGAAGAAAGAAGAAAAATAGAATATCAATTTCGGGTTATAAAAAGTGCATAAATCTCAACTCTATAAAAAAGAGCATAAATCTCATCTCATCAATAGAGTATGAATTCTCTATTGTCATGTAGAATGAAAAGGGCGGTTTTCTTGCGTGATGCAAGGAGCCGCCTTCTGTATTTTTTCACGGTTTTGAGGGTTATGCCAAATGTCATAGCCCAAATATCAAAAGAATAGGTTGGATATGATGGGAAATCACTACTTTTGCATCAGACATTTTAAACAAGCTAATAACAAGATTACAATGAATGGCGTATTAGAAGGTCGTCCTGCCTTGAAAAAGGAGGTCGAAAAGATAGCAGAAGTTGCCGGATACCTCTGGCAGGATGGTTGGGCTGAGCGTAATGGTGGTAACTTCACTGTGAACATCGCCGACTTGGTAGATGACGAGACCAAGGCTTTCAATTCATCAAGAAAATAAAAAATATCATTCACCAAGATACAAGATAAACAATTATGAACTCTCTCTCTTTACGAAATGAGCTTTTGGCTTTTCTGATGACAACAGGCTTATCAGCAAGCCAAGCCCAAACAGTAGCTCCCCCTATTATGGGATGGAGCTCTTGGAACACATATCATGTCAACATCAGTGACTCTCTGATTATGCAACAAGCCGATGCCATGGTCAATACCGGATTAAAAGACTATGGTTATCGCTATGTAAACATAGATGATGGATTCTTTGGCTATCGTGATGCGCAGGGCAAGATGCATCCTCATCCCCAGCGTTTCCCCAAGGGCGTGAAAATCGTATCAGACTATATCCATTTCCTCGGTCTCAAGGCTGGTATCTATTCGGATGCCGGCAGCAATACCTGTGGATCTCGCTACGACAATGACCCCAATGGCTTTGGTTCTGGTCTCTATGGGCATGAGTATCAGGATGCCATGCTTTATTTCAAGGAATGGAACTTCGATTTTATCAAGATTGATTATTGTGGAGCAGGCACCGACCTCAACCTGGAAGAGCAAAAGCGATATACAGAGATACGACAAGCCATCGACAGCACTGGGCGCAAGAACGTATCCCTCAATATCTGTAGATGGACCTTCCCTGGCACATGGGCGAAGAACATCGCCACTTCTTGGCGTATCAGCCCTGACATTCGCCCTAGGTGGTCGTCCGTAAAACATATCATAGAACTCAATCTCCCCCTCTCCGCTTATTGTCGGGATGGACATTACAACGACATGGATATGCTGGAGCTGGGCAGAGGATTGAAACCCAATGAGGAGGAAGTACACTTTGGCATGTGGTGCATGATGAGTTCACCGCTGCTCATAGGATGCGATTTGACCAAGATAAAGCCTTCTACCATGGCTTTGCTAAAGAATGAGGAATTGATAGCCCTCAACCAAGATTCCTTGGCTCTGCAAGCCTATCCTGTTCAGCATGAAGGAGATACCTACGTGCTTGTAAAAGACATCTTGAAAAAAAGAGGGCTTACGAGGGCTATAGCACTCTATAATGCATCGGATACCACAGCTCATTTCTCCGTACCTCTCTCTACTTTAGAACTGGGTGGAAAGGTAAAACTCCGTGATTTAGTTCATCACAAGAATCTTAAAACAGTAAAAGACAGCATCGTGACAACCCTTCCTGCACATAGCGTACTCATCGTGAAAGCCGATGCACAAAAGCGATTAGAACCTACTGTGTATGAAGCAGAATGGGGGTATCTTCCTTGTTTTGACAACCTTGGCAAAGACAAGCGACAAGTGCTTTATGCCTATCAGCCAGGGGCTTCCCTAGGAATGACCGTTTCTTATCTAGGAGGAAGACGTGAGAATCTCATTCGTTGGGATCAAGTATATAGCGAGCAAGGAGGCATGTACGACATGACCATCACTTACCTGCCAGCCGAGCACCGTGGATTGCAAGTCACCATCAATGGAAAAACTACCACTGTAGAAAAACTCCAGACAAAAGGTGGTTTAACGACGATAACTATCCCTGTCAGTTTAAAAGCTGGATACAATGTCATAGAGATGGGTAATCCATACGCTTGGGCGGTGGATATTGATAAATTTGAACTCAAACAAATGAATTGATAAACAGACAAACAAGATGAAAAAGATATATACATGGATTTTGTTATCCCTGCTACCTTTTGCGTTCTCTGCAAAAGCGAAAGTAGAAGTAACCAAACTTACTCTGGAAGGAAGAGAATCACCTTTAGGACTGGATGTTAGAAATCCTCGGTTTGGCTGGCAAATCTTATCAGACCACAAGAACGTGATGCAGAAATCTTATCAGATTCTCGTAGCTTCCAGTCGGGAAAAGCTGAATCTTGGCGAAAGTGATGTATGGAACAGTGGGATAGTCAAGACAGATTGCTCCCAATGGATAGAACTCCCACAAAGCATTCCTTTGTTGCCTGGGCAGTCTTATTTTTGGAAAGTACAGGTATCTACCAATAAGGGTAAAAGCGAATGGAGCCAACCTGCCATGTGGTCAACAGGCTTAATGTCGGAAGAAGAGTGGAAAGGTAATTGGATTGGAATAGACAGTTTGATGCCTTGGGACAAGGAGGAACGCCACAGCCGCCTTTCAGCACGTTATCTTCGCAAGACCTTCTCCATTCAGCCGAATCAGGTGAAACGTGCCACGATATACATATCTGGATTGGGAAATTATGCGCTGAGCATTAATGGACAGCGAGTGGGGAACGATGTGCTTACCCCATTGCCTACCGATTATACCAAAACCATCGCCTATGATACATACGATGTATCTTCATATCTGAGCGACAACAACGTAATCGGTGTTATCCTGGAAGGAGGACATTATTTTGCCCAAACCCAAAACTTCCAATCCAATGTGCGCACCACTTACGGACAGCCACGTCTGCTAGCCAATCTCGTCATAGACTATGCAGATGGAAGCACCAAGATTATCGCTACCGACACCACATGGCGCATTACAGCCAATGGGGCGATACGCTATGCCAATGAGTATGATGGCGAACTATACAACAGCAATCTGAAACTAAATGGCTGGGATATGCAGGGCTTTGACGACAGCCAATGGCAAAATGCGCAAATCATGAAGTCGCCTGGAGGTAAACTTCGTGGCTCCATCGCACCCAATATGAGCGTATATCAAACAGAAAAGCCAATCTCCATCCATCAGTTTGGAAAACGATATATCGTAGATTTCGGCACTAATAACGCCGGCAGAATACACATCAAGCAAAATACTTCGCAATCTGGCGATACCATCTGCATACGCCATGCCGAGCTCTTGCAAAATGGAGACAGCATGCTCTATGTAGCCAATCTTCGCAGCGCAGAGGCCACAGCTCGCTATGTAGCTGACGGGAAGGCCGTAGATTGGACACCAGAATTTACTTTTTACGGATTTCGATATGCAGAAATCACGGGCATAGACCATCTGTCTGCCTCAGATATTTCAAGAGAATTGATAGCAGACAGGATGGACGACACCAACACTTACTTCGCTCTGACAGATGAATCTGAAAAGGATGGAAAGAGTGAGAGCATGCTGAATCGTATCGTAGCCAATGCACGCCGAGGAATACGAAGCAATTACAAGGGAATGCCAATAGATTGTCCGCAGCGAGATGAGCGAATGCCTTGGTTGGGCGACCGTACCACAGGCTGCCTAGGCGAGAGTTATCTCATGAACCAGCATGCCCTTTACAGCAAATGGGTGGGCGACATACGAGATGGTCAAAAAGAAAACGGTCGTATCAGTGATGTGACCCCATCCTATTGGCGACTCTACAATACCAATATCACATGGCCTGCCGCCTTGCCTTTCTCATGCGATATGCTTTATCGTCAATATGGCGATTTGCGCCCTATGGCAGACAGCTATGCAGCCATCAAGAAGTTCTTGGAGATGATAAGAAGAGAGAATTACAAGGATGGGCTGGTTGTTTATGACCGATATGGCGACTGGTGCGTGCCACCGGAGTCGCCTAAATTGGTACACAGCAAGGACCCTGCCCGAAAAACAGACGGACAGCTCATCTCCTCCACTTACTATTATTATCTCTGTAAGATGATGGCTCGTTATGGCAGAATGCTGGGTTATCAAGCAGAATCGGATTATTTCTCCGCCCAAGCCGACACCACTCTAGCAGCAGTTAACCGCACTTACTTGAAGGATGGCAACTATAGCAATGCCACCGTTACAGCCAATCTCTTGCCTTTGGCGATGAATCTCGTCCCTAAGGAGCAAGAGGCAGAAGTGCGCAAAAACCTGCTAACCACCATCATCGACAAAAACGATACGCATCTGTCGGCAGGAGTCATCGGCATCCAGTGGCTCATGCGCTATCTCTCCAGCATCGGAAAGTCAGATGTAGCCTATCAGCTTGCCACTACCGACACTTATCCAGGTTGGGGATATATGGTGAAAAATGGAGCCACTACCATCTGGGAATTATGGAATGGCAACACAGCCAACCCTTCCATGAACAGTGGAAACCATGTGATGCTGCTTGGCGATTTGCTGCCTTGGTGCTATGAATATCTGGGGGGCATCCGCCCTTGTTACCAGCAACCTGGATTCAAGCATATCATCTTGCAGCCAGATTTCTCTGTAAGCAGAATCTACAGTGTCACCGCTTCGCATCCAAGTCCTTATGGTGTTATCCGAAGCAGTTATACTCGCCAAGACGGCTTCATCGTTTGGACAGTTTCCATCCCTGCCAATACCACTGGCGAAGTATATCTGCCTAATGGAAAGATCAAGAAGATTGGCTCTGGAGATTGGACATTCAGAATCAAAGGCTAAAGATTTTTAACACAGACATCGCTTCAAGGTTAACAGTTAGTTTTTCATGGGTGTCTCTCCATATATTAAAAGAAGTATATAGGGACACCTGTATAAACCAGCGTTTAGGCATAGATGTCAGTAAGTCTAAACAGGAAGAACTTGATAGTCCTGACGAGTTGAAAAGAGGCTCATTCCAGTTGTTGCCTGACTATGGCACAATATTGCCCTTTACCAGGGCAATATCTTGCCATTACTAGGCACGAAACGATACGTCGGGAGATAGAAAACCCTTACTCTCTATTTTACTCTTCACTCTTCACCAATCAGACATGAACATCTAATAGCTAGGTGTTTATGCGGGTGAAGAGGTGGCTCAACTCTTCACCACTCTTCACCCACTCTTCACCTTGAAGAAGGCTGGTTGAATTCCTGGATGCGAGCCACTTCATCAATGGTGAACCAATAAGGGGTCTGCTTATCACGAAGCTTATGCATCATTTGTGCATAGAGCTGGTCATAATTGATGACCGAACTGTTGGTGAAGGGTGGTGAAGAGTGGTGAAGAGTCGGCGATACTCTTCACCCGCATAAACACCTAGCTATTAGATGTTTATGTCTGATTGGTGAAGAGTGAAGAGTGTTTTTGAAAGTAGTTTTCTATCCACCGCCGCCTTCTGTATTTTTTCACGGTTTTGAGGGTTATGCCAAATGTCATAGCCCAAATATCAAAAGAATAGGTTGGATATGAGGGGAAATCACTACTTTTGCAGCAGAATTTTTAAACAAGCTAATAACAAGATTACAATGAATAGCGTATTAGAAGGTCGTCCTGCCTTGAAAAAGGAGGTCGAGAAGATTGCAGAAGTTGCCGGATACCTCTGGCAGAATGGTTGGGCTGAGCGTAATGGTGGTAACATCACCGTGAACATCACCGACTTGGTAGATGACGAGATCAAGGCTTTGCCTGCCATCAGCGAAGTAAAGCAGATTGGTACAGCATTGCCAGCCTTGAAGGGTTGCTACTTCTTCTGCAAGGGTACAGGCAAGCGTATGCGCGACTTGGCTCGCTGGCCTATGGAGAACGGTTCTATCATCCGAATCCTCGACGATTGCGCCAGCTATGTCATCATCGCAGATAACGCCGTGATGCCTACATCAGAGTTGCCAAGCCACCTGAGCGTTCATGCCCGTCTCATCGAAAAGGGTTCCAACTACAAGGCTACCGTTCATACTCATCCTATTGAGCTCATTGCCATGAGCCACAACAAGAAGTTCATGGGCAAGGATGTATTGAGCAACCTGCTCTGGAGTATGATTCCAGAGACCAAGGCGTTCTGTCCACTCGGTCTGGGTATCGTTCCTTATCAGTTGCCAGGCAGTCTGAAGCTGGCTGAGGAAACCTTGAAGGAGCTGGAAGACTATGATGTAGTGATGTGGGAGAAGCACGGCGTCTTTGCCAAGGGCTTGGATGTAATGGATGCCTTCGACCAGATTGACGTGCTCTCTAAGAGTGCGAAGATCTACATCGATTCCAAGTGCATGGGATTTGAGCCTGATGGTATGAGCCAGGAAGAAATGGCTGAGATGACCAAGGCTTTCAATTTGCCAAGATAAGGTATAGGTTATGAATAGTTGATATAGTGTTGTTAGTAATATTTTGATATAATAGGTTTATTGGATATACATTTTATAGGTAATAGGTTTAATTTAGGTTTTAGTATTATTAGGTAAAAGTTTTTGGGTTTAGTGAAACAAAGCCCTCGAACATCGTGAGATGCTCGGGGGCTTTTTCAGTTTCTAAGCTAACTAAAATCTTTATATCAATCCATGTGGAAAAGTTCTTCCAGCGGGATGCTGACAGGCGAATTGTCAGGATTTACCTCCATGATGTCTGCCATCATATCCCACCATTTCTGGGTGATAGGATCCACGTTGGTTGTGTCCTGGCTGTTGGTATCGCTGTCGCATTTCTGAACGGCAAAGAGCAGGTTGGTGTCCTTGTCCCAGAAGATACTGTAGTCGCTCACTCCCTGATCCTTGATCATCTGTTTCAACTCAGGCCAGATCGCAGCATGGCGCTTGGCATATTCCTTTTCGCATCCCTTCTTGAGATACATCTTAAATGCAAATCTTTTCATATCATTCTATGTTTTGATGTTAAATCAACTGTGGCAGGAAGCTTGAGATAATCAAGACGATGATGCCGACGATTAATACGGCGATGGTCTTTGATGAGCATCCCTTCCATTCCTTCAGGATGATGCCCCATACATTTGAGAACACCACGTTGAGTGCCATCAGGATGCAGAAGGACAGAGTCATAAGGGTAGGGGATTCGGTGAGGAAACCTTTTCCTAATGACAAGCCGAAGAACTGACTGTACCACAAGGCACCAGCCAGGGCACAATACAGGATGTTGTTGCCCCAAACCTCCTCGTTCTTATAGTCGCTCCAAGTATGATTCTTGGTGTTCTGATAGAAACAGTAGATGGCATTGGTAATGAAACCACCCACGGTAACGAGGAAGGTAGCAGGCAGGGTCTTGAACATATCAGGGGTGAAGGTGCCGAAGTGGATATCATCGCCGAAGGCGAGACCCACATTGAAGCATCCGCTCATGAAACCAGCTAGCAGGGCGATGGCGAGACCCTTAGGGAAGTTGAAATCCTTTACTGCTGCCTTCTTCTCTTCTTCTGAGAGCGATGCCGCCTTCATGCTGCCAGCTACACCGATGATGGCGATACCGAGCAGGGTGACTACCACACCGAGGATGACGCTGAAGGTGAGCGATGAGAGGGCATCCAGTTCTGGAAAGAAGATGTTGAGCAGTACCGGACCCATGATGGTTCCGAGACCTGCGCAGGTTCCCAGGGCGATGCTCTGACCCAATGCCACACCCAGGTAGCGCATGGAGAGACCGAAGGTCAGTCCGCCTACGCCCCAGAGTACACCGAAGAGCATGCTCATAGCTACGTTGAAGCCGAATCCGTCGAATAATTCAAAGAAGGAATGTCCGCTAGGTACAGCGAGCATAGCGCCGAAAAAAGGCAAAATAAGCCATGCGAATACACCCTGAACTATCCAGTATGATTCCCAACTCCAATCTTTGATCTTGTTGATAGGAACATAACAGCTGGACTGGCAGAATGCACCGATGGCTATGATGAAAAGTCCTATTAATATTTCCATAATTGTTAATTGCTTGGTTTTTAGGTATAAACAGACCGAAAAGCTCCTAGGCTGCTATGAGCCTAGGAGTTTTTGCTTATATATTAGTTTCTCTTTGCGAGAACTTCTGCCTCGTACTTCTCGATGTCAGCGATGTACTCCTCGCCAACAGGGATGTTGTTCTTCAGGTTGAAGTAATCATATACAGCGCCGAATGGCAATGTCTTCTCTTCCTCAAGGAGAGCCAGACGCTGGAAGAGCTTGCCCTCGTCCTCGTACTTGCGGAGGGTATCCAGTGGCTCAAGGAATGCCTGCAACAATGACTTCTGAGCAGCACGAACACCGATGATGTAAGCACCGATACGGTTGATGGAACCGTCGAAGTAGTCGAGACCGATATGAGCACGGTCGAGTGCATTGGCACGAACCAACTCTGAGAAGAGGTTGCGGGTATTGTCGTCGAAGAGGGTTACGTGGTCTGAATCCCAGTGCATTGGGCGAGATACGTGGAGCATCAACTCAGGAACGAAGAGCAGGAGTGCTGAAACGGCATCTGATACGTTCTCTGTTGGCTCATAGTGACCTGTATCGAGGGTGTACATCACGTTGTTCTTAGCGCAGTAACCAGCGTAGAAGTCGTGAGAACCTACGGTATAAGCCTCCAAGCCGATACCGAAGAGCTTAGCCTCCAGGCAAGACTTCATGTTTGGCAACTCTTCTGCCAGGATCTCATCGAGAGAGTTCTTCAGGATTTCGCGATAGCGGCCCTTCTCAACGGTGATATCCTTGGAACCATCGTGTACCCAGATGTTCATGATACATGGGTCGTTCTGGAACTTACCCATAGCGTCTGCGATACGGCGGCAACGCCTGGTGTGCTCAATCCAGAACTCGCGGATAGCTGGGTCAGGATTTGACAATGTGAGATTTCCGCTCAATGGGTGAGAGAAAGAAGTAGAGTTGAAGTCGAGCTTCATGTTCTGCTCCTTAGCCCACTGCATCCAACCTGTAAACTGATCTACGGTTACCTCGTTGCGGTCGATCTGCTTGCCACCGAACTCACCGTAAATTTCGTGGAGGTTGAGGCGGAAAGTACCAGCCAGGAGAGAGTTCACCTTCTCGATATCCTGTCGGAGTTCATCGATGTTGCGAGCCTTGCCAGGGTAGTTACCTGTACTCTGGATACCGCCAGAAGCAGCCTCGCCACGCTCGAAGCCAACCACGTCGTCAGCCTGCCAGCAGTGCAGAGAGATAGGAGTCTTCTCCAAAGTCTCAATAGCCTTGTCTGTATCTACACCCAGAGCAGCATAGCGCTCCTTAGCAATTTCATAATTCTTTAAAATCAAATCTGCTTTCATTGTTTTTGTGTATTTTATTGTTATTGTTTATTTTTTTATGCTTTTATTTTTTTACCCTTTTACCTTTAAAAACTTTTCGTATGCCTCATCCCAAGCCTCCTTGTTCTTTGGCTCGAATTTCTTGAGCTCCAGCGAGTTGGCGATGATTTGGCGCATCTCCCAGATATCCTTGACCAAGCCTGATGCCTTTGCCTGAAGCATGATGTTGCCGATGGCTGTACCTTCCTGAGGACCCGCGAGAACGGTGACACCGCAGCTGTCGGCTGTAAACTGGTTGAGATATTGATTGAGCGAACCGCCACCGATGATGTGGAGCACATTGAGGTCGAAGTCGGCAAAATCCTTCAGCCAGGTGAAAATCTGACGATAACGGAGCGCGAGACTCTCGAAGATGCAACGGCAGAATTCGCCATAGTTCTGAGGAACGTGCTGGTCTGTCTTTTCGCAGTACTGCTTGATAGCTTCTACCATGCTCGATGGGTTGGCAAAGCAGGCATCGTCCGGGTTGATGATGCTCTGGAAGGCAGGCTGCTTCATCGCTTCGGCAATCAGCTCAGCATGGCCCAGACTCTTCATATCCTTCTGATTGGCAGCAGCTTCGTCCTTCCATTCCTTGCGGCAGCGCTCGTAAATCCACATGCCGCAGATGTTCTTCAGGAATCGGGTAGTGCCCTCAATGCCGCCCTCGTTGGTGAAGTTGAGTTCATAACTCTTCTCGTTGATGATGGCGTTTTTGGTCTCGATACCCATCAGGCTCCAGGTTCCGGAACTCAGATAGGCAAACTCCTCGTTTTTGGCTGGTACAGCAGCTACTGCGCTGGCGGTATCGTGACCTGCTACTGCGATGACTGGAACGGCATTCAAGCCCGTCATCTTCTGCACCTCTTCGGTTAGCGTACCGATGATGGAAGCAGGGTTGGTCATCTTGCCAAACTGCTCTCTCTTCAGTCCGAGACTCTCTACGAGTTCGTTGTCGAGATCGCCTGTTATTGGGTTGAGAATCTGGGAAGTTGAAGCCACGGTATATTCGCAGATGGCGTTACCGGTGAGCATATAGCTCAGGGCATCAGGGATAAAGAGAATCTTGTCAGCGTTCTCCAAAGCCACGTTCCCAGCCTTTCTCATGGCGTATATCTGGAAGAGCGAGTTGAAGTTCATGAATTGGATTCCAGTCTTCTCGTATACTTTTTCCTTGCTGATTTTCTCGTCGAAATATTTCTCCATCATGCCGAAGGTATGAGGGTCGCGGTAGGCGAGAGGGTTGCGGAGGATATCTCCGTTTTTATCTACATATACGAAGTCGCATCCCCAGGTATCGATACCGATGCTTTCGATGTGGATACCGCGCTGCGCCACGAGTTTCAGACCTGCGATGATCTCATAGAAGAGGGCAAAGATATCCCAGTAGAAGTGATTGCCGGTTTCGATGAGTCGGTTGTCGAAACGGGTGAGTTCTTCCAGTTCGAACTTGCCGTCAGCCAGGCTTCCCAGGATGGTTCTGCCACTGGTAGCACCCAGATCTACAGCAAAGAAGTATTTCTTCTGTTCCATTTTTTTAGAGTGTATTTTAAGTTATTGTTATTTGCTATTGTTTTTTGTTTACGATTGCAAAGATAGGGGGAATGTGCAAGATGGAACAAGAGAAAATGATATTAGAGCCTAGTTTTTTGGCGGAGGGTCAAGAATCTAAAAGAAATATCAAAAATTTAAGTTTTTGGGTGGAGCAGTTTTTGGCACGGATTACACGGATTACACGGATTCTTTATGCGATTATAATCGCTTTGCCCACATTAGCGCCGTGTAATCTGTGCCTTATCTATACCCTAGGCAAGAAGCTTATGACACACCCTCATCTGTTTGTGGGAATTTTTTTATCGGGTGGTGTTTCTGAAATCAGACGGTTTCATGCCAGTCTGGCTCTTGAATTTAGCCGAGAAATAATCTGGTGATTCGAAATTGAGGCGATAGGCAATCTCCTTGATGCTCTCATCGGTGGTAGAAAGCAGCTCCTTGGCTCTCTGCAGTTTCAGTGTCTGCTGGTAGAGTGCTGGAGCGAAGCCGGTATGCTCCTTGAAGAGCTTGCGGAACGAAGAGTAGCTGATGCCTAGTTCCTGGGCTATCTCCTGGATGGTGAGTGTATCCTCAAGAGATTCACGGATGCGCAGACGCGCCCTGTTGATGATGTCCACATGCTTGGAGTCCTTGCTCAGGATGATGTTTCTCTCCAGGGAATACATCTTTCCGATGAGATGGTTTACAATACCCGCCATTGTTTGCTGAGCGTATGCAGCCTCCTCCTGTGCCGTCTTGTAAGCCTCTTCATACAGGCTGATGATCTCGTTGCTGTAGCCCACGTGATAGATCGGCTTTTCTGGGGACAGGAATCCCGCCTTCACACGGTCGTCGATATTCTTTCCCTTGAATCCGATCCAATAGCTTTTCCATCCCTTGGTGCCTGATGGATGGTAGGTATGCCATTCACCGGGAAAGAGCAGGAAAATGTCTCCAGCCTTGATCTTTGTCTCCGGAAGATGAGCAGAGCGGAACACTCCTTCGCCTTCCGGCTGGTAGAGAAGCTGGTATTCATCGAGGGTTCTTCCCTTCTGAATATCGAAATAATATCCATCGGCATGTCCCTTGGTAGGATATTCTTCTCCCGGGGCGATTTCTTCCCGTCCCACGGTGCTGATGGTGAGGCCCCATTCGGCGTCTCTTTCTGTTGCTAATAAGTATTTGCTGGTCTGCATAATGCTTTGTTTTGTTTCTGGGTTTTGCCTCCTGGCTCATCTTCTGCTGCTATTGCTTCCTGAGCCATTTGGCTTATTCATCTGCAAAATTACGCAAAAAAATCCACTATACATTATTATATATGCAAAAAAGTATGTAACTTTGTGCTGAAATGTATAAAAAAACAAAGATTTGGATAATATTAATGATACTTGAACGATTTTATTCTATGAAAACCATGGTTGTTTAATAGCTTTGTCGCAGAAATCCTTTTCAAGAGGATTTGCGACTAACAAAGCGAGATCATCAGAGCAGAAAGCGAGCTTATTAGAATCCCAAAAACAACATTATTCTAAAGCTGGAAGCAAGATGGTCGAACCGAAAAATAGAAAGTAAAATCTTAACGTCATAATAAACAAAATGAATAACAAGCTATTTATGAAAAGTTCAGCATTGCCTGCAACTTTGTTTTGCACGGCATTGATGCTTGCCCCTCTTTGCGGAGGAGCAGGTTCTGCTAAAGCGACTACGGCTATAGCTCAACAGACAGGTATCCTCAAGGGTACTGTTGTTGACGCCAATGGTGAAGCCGTTATTGGAGCTAGTGTTATCATCGAGGGACAGAAAGTTACCCAGGGTACGGTTACAGACTTTGATGGTAACTTCTCTCTCAACGTGAAGCCAGGTGCCAAGTTAAAGATCAGTTACATTGGATTCGTATCACAGACCGTGGTTGCCAAAAACGGCATGCAGGTGGTCTTGAAAGAAGAGGCTACTTCCCTCAAGGCTGTAGAAGTGGTTGCCTATGGTGTACAGAAGAAGGTAACTGTTACCGGTGCCCTCTCCAGCGTGAAGAGCGAAGACCTGGTCCGTACCCCTGTAGGTAATGTCAACAATGTGCTCGGTGGTCAGCTTTCGGGTGTTACCACCGTACAGTATTCCGGTGAACCGGGTTCTGATGCAGCGAGCGTATTTGTTCGTGGTAAGGCATCTTTCAATGGTGCCGACCCTTTGGTTCAGGTGGATGGTGTAGAGCGAAGCATGAGCGATGTGGATCCTGAGGAAATCGAGAGCATCACTGTTTTGAAGGATGCTTCTGCCACAGCCGTATTCGGTGTGCGTGGTGCCAACGGTGTTATCCTGATTACCACCAAGCGTGGTCAGGAGGGTAAGACCAAGATCAGCGGTTCTACTTCATGGGGTATCCTGACTCCTACCAAGATGGTAGAACAGGCAAACAGCTACGAGTATGCTACCTTCCATAATATGATGCGCCAGAATTCGCATGGTAAGAATGGTGATCCGTTGAGTCCTCAGTTCTCTGATGTCGTTATCCAGAAGTTCAAGGATGGAAGTGATCCTATCCGTTTCCCTAGCACCTTGTGGGCTGAATACATCATGAAGGATGCTACTATGCAGAGTAAGCACAACCTGAACATCAGCGGTGGTACCAAGACGGCACGCTACTTCATTAATGTTGGTTACTATACCCAGGGTGGTCTGTTCAAGGAGTTTGGGCAGAATTACGACTTCGGTTATCAGTATAACAGTTTCAACTACCGTGCCAACCTCGACCTGGATGTCACCAAGACAACCACCATCTCCTTCAATCTGGCAGGTAAGGTAGATAATGCCAACAAGCCATATTCCGGACAGGGCTCATCCGGTCTGATCAACGAGGCTTATCAGGCTACTCCATTCTCCAGTCCGGGTATCATCAACGGAAGATACATCTCTACCGAGTCCCAGTATGAGGATTGCGGTACCGACCAGCTTCCTTTCGTGGGGGGTAGCGGTATCACCTATTTCGGCAATAATGATGTGAATGGTGGTTTCATGAAGACTACCAACAACAAACTGCAGTTCGACCTCCAGTTGAAGCAGAAACTCGATATGATTACCAAGGGTCTTTCTTTCAAGATGAAGGCTTCATACAATGGTGCCTACGCCATCAATAAGAATGCTTACGCCAAAAAGGCTACCTATACCCCTGTACTCCAGGACGACGGTACCTATAAATATAAGAAATATGGTAACGAAGAGCAGTTGAAGTATGAAGAGAAGACCGGTCGCAGCCGTTACTGGTATTTTGAGGCAGGTCTCAACTACAACCGTTCCTTCGGTTTGAACAATGTGGGTGCCATCCTGCTCTACAATCAGGACAGCAGCTATTATCCGAGCACCTATACCAATGTGCCTCACCGCCAGGTAGGTCTGGTAGGTCGTGTTACCTACGACTGGAACAACCGCTATATGGCAGAGTTCAATGTGGGTTACAATGGTTCCGAGAACTTTGCTCCGGGCAAGCGTTACGGTACTTTCCCGGCTATGTCTGTGGGTTGGGTAGTGAGCGATGAACCATTCTTCAAGCCGCTTACCAAGGTAGTAAGCTTCCTGAAGCTCCGTGCCAGCTACGGTCTGGTAGGTAATGCCAATCTGAACGGCAACCGCTTTATGTACACCGCCGATCCTTTTGCTATCAACAATAATGGTGTTTCTACCCGTGATGGATACGGATATATCTTCGGCGTCAACAACACCACCGTATGGAAGGGAGCCTACGAGATGGCGCGCCACAATGCCGACATCACCTGGGAGCACGCCTACAAGCAGGACTATGGTTTCGACATCAACTTCCTGAAGGATAAACTCCGTGGTAACTTCGATTACTACTACGAGCACCGTACCGACATCATGATGATTGACAACAATGTACCTACCATCATCGGTTTCAAGATGCCTTACACCAACGATGGTGAGGTGAACAGCTGGGGATGGGAAGCATCCCTGAAGTGGCAGGACAAGATAGGCAAGAACTTCAGATATTGGGCAGGTGTCAACCTCTCTTACAACCAGAATGAGCTGATCAACAATGGTGAGGCTCTGCAGCCAGAGGCTTATCAGATGGCAAAGAACCATCGTCTGGGTGCCCGCAGCATGTATCAGTTCTGGCGTTATTACGACGAGCAGACACCGGCACTCTATGAGAAGACTTTCGGCGAGAAATTCCCTACCCAGCTGGTAGAGAACATCCAGCCTGGTGATGCTGTGTATGTGGATTTGAACCACGATGGAAAGATAGACCCGAACGATAAGACCCGCGACCTGGGCTATACCGATGATCCTGAGTATATGGTTGGTCTGAACCTAGGATTCAGCTACAAGGGTTGGTCTGTCAATACCCAGTGGACGGGTGCCTGGAACGTAAGCCGTATGCTGGATGGTGTGTTCCGTATGCCATTCTACAACAAGACCTCTCACGAGATGGGTGGACTCCTGAAGTATGTGGTAGAGAACAGCTGGACAGCCGATAATCCATCCCAGAGTGCGAAGTATCCACGTGCATCATGGGATGCCTGGGACAACAACTACGCCACTTCTACCCTCTATGAGAAGGATGCGAAGTATCTGCGCCTGAAGACCCTGCAGATTTCCTACGATTTCAACGCTCCGTTCATGAAGCGCATGGGTATGAACCAGTTGCAGCTGGCATTCAGCGGTTACAACCTCCTTACCTTCACTCCTTATATCTGGGGTGATCCTGAGGCACGTGCTACCACTGCACCATCCTATCCATTGCAGCGTACTTACATGCTGTCTTTGAAGGTGGGCTTCTAATATATTACACATTAATATATATAAATAAGGTAAATACAATGAAACTTAACAATATATTCAGAGGAATCGTTCTTACTGCCGTTATCGGTTCTGCGGTGACGGGTTGTACAGAGCAGATCAAGTTTGGAGATTCCTTCATAGAAAAGACTCCGGGTGGCGATGTTACCATTGATACCATCTTCAATAGTGCAGAATATACCCAGCAGTTCTTGACCGGTATTTATAAGAACCAGTACTACGGTCTGCCTTTCAAGGCGGGTGACGGCAACTCCCACAGTTACTTCAGTGGTCAGATTGAGGCGATGTCAGACTGCTGGCACAATCCTACATCGTCAGTTGCTATCTATAATCTGGTGTATGGTGATTACATGACAGCAGCCAGCAGCAATTCCATCTATGGTTTTGACAAGGAGAATATCTGGGAGATGGTGCATGCCTGCTACCTCCTGATGGAGAATATCGACCGTGTGCCTGATATGGATGAGGCTACCAAAAAGCAGTATGTGGCTGAGGCGAAGTGCCTGATAGCATCTTCCTACTTCAACCTCTTCCGCATGTACGGCGGTCTGCCTCTGGTTACTCACTCATACGATGTAAACGGAGATAAGCTGGATGCGCCACGTGCTTCGGTAGAGAAGACACTCGATTTCATTCTCAAGCTTTATGATGAGGCTATCAATTCAGGAGCCCTTCCTTTTGCTTATTCTGATGATGATGTCACTACCATGAAGGCACACTGGACCAAGGCAGCTGCCATGGCGATGAAGTGCCGTGTACTGCAGTTTGCTGCTTCTCCATTGTTCAACGACGACCAGCCATATTACAGCGGCAAGTATTCCATGGAGAATGCGAGTCAGGACAGTCTGGCTTGGATGGGTGGCAGGAAGCCTGAGTTGTGGCAGCAGTGCAAGAAGGCATGTGAAGACTTCTTCAATGAGAATGCCAACAACGGCAATCCTTATCATCTCGTAGAGCCTACAGCCAAGACTACTGAGGCTTATCGCTTTGCCTATCGCTTTGCGTATATCAGTCAGGCTAGTCCGGAGGTCATCTTCGAGACCCGAGTTACCGACAACAACCACAACTCCAGGTATTGCTGGGCGGCACGTCAGTATATGCGTACCCTCGACCGCCAGGCTTATTGCCCTACCCAGGAGTTCGTAGAGATGTTCCCTTGGGCTGATGGCAAGCCATTCAACTGGGAGGAGACCGAAAAGGCTGGCGAATTGGACCACATGTTCATCAAGGGTGACAGAAAGGTAGGCAAGCAGGAACTGCAGAATGTGAAATACACCCGCGACCCTCGTCTTTATGAAACTGTAAGTGTGAACGGACAGCGCGACAAGGTGAATGTGGGCGACGGCAAGTCAACCGGTCAGAATGTAGAGTTGTATGTGGGTGGTACCAATGCCGGTACAGGTCCAGACAAGTGTGTGGGCGTTTATGCTACAGGCTATTTCCACAACAAGTACATTGCCGACGGAATCACCGGTTCTGCCTACGAGCGCGAGAAGCCACACTGGGTAGAGATGCGTCTTTCCGACCTTTATCTCATCTATGCCGAGGCTCTGCTTCAGGCTGACGGCAACAATGTCAAGGCTTTGGAATATATTGATAAGATTCGTGCCCGTGTAGGTTTGAAGGGACTTGCGGAATGTAACCCATCAGAGAATCTTACCACCAACAAGGATAATCTTCTGGAAGAGTTGCTGCGCGAGCGTGCCTGCGAGCTGGGATTTGAGAATACCCGCTTCTTCGATATGAAGCGCTATAAGAGAGCCGACCTGTTCAGCCGCACGCTCCATCGTCTGGTCATCTATCGCCAGGTGAAGGATGATGCTACGGGCAAGTGGGAGACCACTACCAACAAATGGTATAATGGCGACAGAACCAACAAGAAGCTGAATAAGGACAATGATGCCTGGTATGAGCCATCTCATTTTGAGTATAAGCGCCTGCCTATCACCACGGGAGCCCGTGCATGGTGGAATGGATTCGATGTAAAGTGGTATCTGTTCCCATTCCCACAGACCGAGGTGTTGAAGGGTTATCTCGTTCAGAACCCAGGCTGGTAATCCCGCCGGAGGTTATCTCTTGAGTAAAGGTTACTTGATTAAAGTTACAGATTAAAAAAGTAAATTCGATGAAAAATAATAAGAATGCTGTACTGATGGTGATGGCTCTCCTGAGCCTGCCAGCTTCAGCACAAGTCAAAATAGATTCCATTGCTCCTCATCGCTATGCGGCTCAGAGCATCGATGTGGGCGCCAATGCGAACTTCTCCCGCGAGCAGTCAACTTCAGCAGTGTCTGTCATCACCAGCGAGAGTACCAACAAGCGCAGCGCCAAGAATATCGGCAACTCTATCCTGGGACAGGGTTCCGGCTTGATTTCGCTGCAGAATTCCGGCAACTATGCCGGCATCAATCCTACCTTCTATATCCGCGGTATGCAGAGTCTGGATGGCAACACCCCTCTCTTCGTGGTAGATGGTATCGAGCGTGATATCCAGTATATCTCTGCCGAGGAAGTAGAGAGCGTATCCGTATTGAAGGATGCTGCTGCCACCGCACTCTATGGCTACAAGGGTGCCAACGGCGTGGTGCTCATCACTACCAAGCGCGGTAAGTTCAATTCCAAGGAAATCAAGGTGAATCTGGATCATGCCATCAACTTCATGGCTCACAAGCCTAAGTTCGTGGATGCGCAGACCTATGCCAAGGCGATGAACGAGGCTTATGCCAACGATGGCTTCGAGAACCCTAGATATACCCAGGAAGAGGTGGATGCCTTCGGATCAGGCAAATATCCTTATCTCTATCCTAACGTTAACTGGGTGGATGAAACCTTCCGCAACCACAGCGTTACCAATATGCTCAACGCTTCGTTTACGGGCGGTGGCGAGAAGTTCAAGTACTATGCCTTGCTCGACCTGCAGTATGACAATGGCTTCGTGAAGAATCCGGATACCCATGAGGGATATTCTACCAATAACAAATATGTGAAGGGTAACCTGCGCATGAATATGGATATGATTCTCTCGCAGAATACTACCATGAAGGTGAACCTCCTGGGTGTGCTCGCCGAGTCGAATGCTCCTGGCAGTTCTGCCAACTTGTGGGATATGGTCTATAGTCTGCCTTCTGCTGCCTTCGCCGTGAAGGGCGAGGATGGCAAGTGGGGTGGTAACTCTACCTGGGCGGGTACCGTTAACCCTGTGGCTCAGTCGCAGGATGCCGGTTACTCCAGAAATCACAACCGTGGTATCTATACCGACCTCACTATCCGCCAGGAACTCCCTGCGGTATTGAAGGGTCTGGCTGTTCAGGGCCGCATCGCCTACGACCATTTCTCCAACATCTACGAGAATTACAGCAAGACATACGTATATGGAAGTCCTACGGTAGCCGACTGGCTGGATGGCGAACCACAGTTGGGCAAGGCTTTCACGGGTGGTTCTGAGAGCGATCTCGGTGCCTCTATCTCCACCAACAGCTTCACCCGCCGTTTCCATGCCGATGCCAGTGCCGACTATCAGAATACCGTCGGTGCCCACAGCATCTCCAGCCAGTGGAAGG
>ERZ1023839.137-NODE-137-length-23772-cov-15.533204_pt1 | contig 23772 bp, 26 predicted proteins | sample MGYA00380383_ERZ1023839 | MGnify/ENA primary metagenome ERZ1023839 (study PRJEB33179, sample SAMN07449065) | human gut metagenome | biome: Human-gut; feature: Human associated habitat; material: Faeces | host: Homo sapiens | place: India:Kasaragod | collected... | reverse complement strand
TTACTATTGACAACCCATTGCAACACATCTATTCATAATATTGCATAATATCTCTATTATTTTGTTCATATTTAAATTTCTGACTATCATTTTATAATAAATGATCTTTCCTTCTTAAAATAAGATTTATATATCTTTTATAAAATGAAACCTTTTTATCTTCTAAATACTTTTTTACTAAATCACTATTTTCTAAAATATTTTGTTCAAAATGATAAATTAATTTCAAAAGATGATTATACGAATTAATTGCTTTTGCAAAAAGATTTTGATATTTTTCATCTTTTAAAGAAATATCAAGGTGCCTTCTAGGATAACAGTAAACGATTTCTATTTGAAGATTTGCTTTAATATACTCTTCTAGAAAAGAATTAAAAGTCGTTGGATTATCTAAAAAAGATTTTATATCCTTATTTAATTTTGTAATTAATTGTTCTAATTCTTGATATATTTCTAACCATTTTTCATCCGTACATAGTAATTCTAAATTCCAATTGTATTTCATATAACTCCTTTTTATTTTTGAAAAATTTCATTATAAATTTCTAAATAATTATTTACTAAAACGATTTCTAAATTATTTTTAACTTCTTTAGGAATTCCCTTGATATCATTTTTATTTTTAGACGGAACATAAACTTTTTTTATACCATAGTTATAAGCTCCGATGATTTTTTCTTTAATTCCTCCGACTGGTAAAATTTCTCCTCTTAAAGTCATTTCTCCTGTAAAAGCAATATCTTTTGCTACTTTCTTCTTTTTTAAAAGACTTATTAAAGAAGTGGTAATAGAAACACCAGCACTTGGACCATTTTTGGGAATAGCCCCACTTAAAAAGTGTAAATGAATCGTTTTCTTATTAAAACTATTTTCACTTAAACCAAATAAAGAACTATTGGCTTTTATATAACTTGTGACGACTTTTAAAGATTCTTTTAAAGTATCTCCTAAAGATCCTGTCGTATAAATCTCTCCCTTACCACTAAAAGAGATGGCTTCTACCTGCATAACAGCCCCTCCAAAAGGTGTCACCGCGAGCATATTAACAAGACCACACTCGTGTAAAGAAGGTTTATCTTGTTCTTTTAAATCTTTAGTATCTAAATATTTTTTTAAATCTTTAGGTTCTAAAGAAACATGTAAATTTTGTTCTTCTTTCATACTTTGTAAAATAATTTTACGATAAATATCATGAAGTTTTCTTTGTAAATCACGTACTCCTGCTTCAGAAGTATAATTTAATATTAAAGCTTTTAAAGTATTTTCATTCAAACTAATTTCCTCTTCTTCCACATGATAATCATTTAAGATACGTGGAATTAAATAGTTTTTAGCCAAGGTTATTTTTTCAAAAATAGTATAACTAGATAGTTCAATAATTTCTAGACGGTCTTTTAATTCACTAGGAATATTATCTTTGTTATTCGCGGTTAAAAGAAAAAGGACATGGCTTAAATCAAAAGGTTCTTCTAAATAAGAATCCATAAAATTTTGATTTAAATTAGGATCTAATATATCTAGAAGAGTACTGGCGGGATCTCCTTTGTAATCTTTCACCATTTTATCTACTTCATCAATTAATAAAACAGGATTTTTTGTACCACATTTTTTTAAAGCTTCGATAATCTTACCAGGAGCACTTCCTATATAAGAACGACGGTTACCTACAAGTTCGGTAGAATCATTTAAACCACCGACACTTATTTTGTAAAAGGAACGATGTAAACTTTTGGCAATGGAAGAAGCTATCGTACTTTTACCAACTCCTGGAGGACCTACTAGACAAATAATAGGAGCTTGAAGTAAGGGATTTCTTTTTTTCATTGCTGCATACTCTAAAATACGTTCTTTTACTTTTTCTAAACCATAATGCGTTTTATTTAAACTTTTTTCGATTTCTTTTAAATCTTCTTGTTCAATACTTTCTTCATTCCAAGGAAGAGCAAAGAAAAGTTCTAAATAGTTTCTAGAAAAGCCTATCTCAGGACTCATTTCATTCATATATTCATACTTGTGAATCTCAGCCTCAATCTTTTTTAACGTGCTATGACGAAGATTTAAAGAGGATAACTTTTCTAAATAAGCATCTACTTCATCTTGTTTTTTATTTTCTTCGCCCAACTCTTTTTCAATTTCCTTAATTCTTTCTCGTAAAACGTATTCTTTTTGGCTTTTTTCCATCTCTTCTTGTAAAGATTCATTGATTTGTTGATCTAATTTGATAATCTTTAATTCAACCACTAAGTCTTGAATAAGTTTATTAGCCCTTTTTAAAGCATTCAATTCTTCCATATAAAAGATTTTATTTTCTTTAGTTGTTGGAAGTAAACCAGCAATAAAATCCGTAAGTTCATTTAAATCATGTACATTTTGAATTTCAGATAGTGAGTTGTTAGAGAAACTAGCATTAGAACGAATAAATTTACGAAATAAACGCTTTAACTCTCTTTGTAAAGAAAGCTCTTCAGTTTCATCTATTTTAGGTAAATGAAGCACATAAAAACGACATTCCAAAACATCACGTTCGTGTTTATTATTGAAATACCTTGCTATTTTTACTCTTTTAATGCCCTTGATAGTTACTCGTATATGATCATTTGGAAGCGTTATTTTTTTTGTTACTTGACCAATTACTGCAACATCTGGCAAGTCTTCTACTTCAGGACGTTCTTCTAAAGAATCCTTTGGTGAAACTAATATCATTTCATTATTAAAATACTTTTCACTTAATTCCAGTGTCTTAAAAGAGAGCGTATGATTGAGTTCTACTTTCACCTCTTGGTTGGGTAGTAAAACAAAATCTTTAAGTAGCATAACGGGTAAAGTTTTTGCCATATGACCACTCCCTAAACAATTTATCTATTATTATAAAAGGCATGGCTGCGTTTGTAAAGCAAATTTACATAAAATTGACATACAATAAACCACGAGAATCATTTAATTACTTTTTATTAATTTAGCATGTAAAACTACCTTAGAATAATCATCGTAACAGGTAGATAAAGTTAAAATTTTATTATCTTTAAAAATACCTGTTTGAAAATCATAAATACTTCTATTTTTAATAAAATTCAAAAAGCTTTGATATTCTTCTTCACTTTGAAAATTTGTTTTAATATAATCATTGGTATTTAAAATTTTATAAACACTAAAAACCTGCCAGACTTGGGCATTATCTTTGGTATTTGTTCTAATAATATAATTTTCTTTATTTTCATACCATTCTTTATTAAGAATGTTTCTTAAAGTACCAAACATGGTTTTGTTTTCCCTACCATGGGCATAAATAATGGAGTTTTTATTTGAAAAATCAATTTTGTTACGATAATCTAAAAAGACCCATCCTCCCCCATTTGCTCTTTTATATAAATCATGTGTTAAATAATATTCATTGTTAGTCGTCTTAGTAACAGGATAATTAATATTAGTATTAGGCACTTCTATCCAGCCAAAGATATCTTCATTTTCTAGAGAAAGTTTAGAAAAATTCACTTTTAAAAAAGGTTTATTAATAAATTCCCAATAAGGGTCACTTTCTGAAATAGTCGTTTCATCTTGTTCTTTAATACTATCTAAATTATCTTCTTCCTCGATAGAAACTTTCTCTTCAATGTCATTTAAAACTTCCTTTGTTTTTTGATTATCACTTCGCCATCCAAGAAGTTTGATAAAGCAAAAAACAAAAATAGAAAATAAAAGAAGTTTAAATAATAATTCTAAAATTTTTTTCATGTAGCGACTCTTTCTATATTATCAAAAAAGAGAGCCGAACTCTCATCTTTTATTAATTTCTTTTAAGTTTTTTTAATTCTAAACCGATTAAAGCAAGACCAGATACAATAAATCCTGTGAAGACCATGAAAATGTTATCTCCTGTTTGAGGATTTTTTTCTGTTTCTTCATTCATACCAAAAATAGCATATTCTGATAAATGAGTTGTTTTGAATGTAACATATCCATCTTTGTAAGTCGCATCAAATGTTTCTTTAACATTACCATCTTCAATATAACCCACGACAAATTTGTCGTATTTTACATCAACAGGTATTTTAATTTCAAATTCACCATTTTCGATAGGTACGATTTCTGTTCCAGATAAAACACTGATATTATAACCTTTAATAAGTGTATATTTATCTAAAACTAATTTTGAAGCATCAAATTCTTTAACATCTAAACTATAAGATGGATTTAATGGATTTTTACTTGTGAAAGTAACATCATTACTTTTTAAAGAATAAATATCTTTTTCTTTTTCACTTGTAAATGTTACAGTGCCATTATCATTATAAGTGATTTTCATATCCGTAGTAACTCGTTCATCAATCCAATCTTTTGTAATCCATTTATGATTTTCATCAGATGTAATACGAGCATTGTTTTCACCATTAATAAAATCATCTGCAGTTAAAGAACTAGCCATTTTAGAGTTTACTCCTAATTCTTTTAAAGAAGCAAATTTGTTTTTTAAATCTTCATTTGTTTTAAAATAGTGGCAAGTATCTTCATCTTCTTTTACACAAGTATCATTGTAATAAGCAGTTTTAATTGTTTCACTATCAATAACGTCTTTACCTTCTGTATAAACACCATAAACAGTTAAACTATCATCACCTTCGATAATATATTTATGAGTATCATAAGCACTCATAAATTCTGAAACCACATTATTACCATTTACGACATAAGTCATTGGACTAGCAGAGGTATCAAAAGAACCAATATGAGCATCTTTTTTTAAAGCAACTTTACCAGCATAACCAACACTACTTGACATTGAACCAATTATTCTATTTCATTACAACCCCTTAAAATTTGTTAAAAATCATCATCAAATAATCCTTGATTATGACTAATTTTTAAATGTTTATAAGATTTCTCTAAAGCAACTCTTCCTCTTGGGGTTCTTTTAATAAAACCTTCTTGCAATAAGAATGGTTCCACGACATCTTCAATTGTTGATACTTCTTCGCCAATGCTTGTACTAATAGTTTCAACTCCAACTGGACCACCGCCAAATTTTTCAATAAGACTTGTTAGATACTCGATATCAATGGCATCTAAACCATCTTCATCTACTTTTAATCTTTCTAATGAGCGATTAGCTAAATCATAAGTAATGGTTTTATAACCTCCAACTAAAGCAAAATCGCGAACTCTTTTAAAGAGACGATTGGCAATTCTTGGTGTTTTACGACATCTTTTAGCAAGTAAAGCTGCCGCTTCTTCTTCAATAGGCATTTCAAGAACACGACTGGTTCTTAAGATGATTTCTTTTAGTTCATCTTCAGTATAATATTGAAGTTTATTAATGATTCCAAAACGATCTCTTAAAGGAGCTGAGATATCTCCGGCTCTAGTCGTAGCACCGACTAAAGTAAAAGGTGGTAAATCTATCTTCAAATTTCTACTTTTGCCATCATTATTAATGACTAAATCAAGTTCAAAATCTTCCATGGCTGGATATAAAATTTCTTCAATAAACTTAGGCATACGATGGATTTCATCAATAAATAAAACATCCCCTGGTTCTAAAGTAGATAAAACGGCGGCTAAATCACCACTTTTTTCTAAAGAAGGACCACTGGCAGTTTTTAAATTTACTCCTAATTCATTGGCAATAATATGAGCAAGAGTTGTCTTCCCAAGTCCTGGAGGACCATATAATAAAACATGATCTAAAGATTCATTACGAATTTTACTTGCTTCAATAAAAACACTTAAGTTACTTGTAATTTCTTCTTGACCAATATATTCTTTTAAACTCTGAGGTCTAATATTATTTTCAAAAGAATCCGTTTCTAGTTTTTCACTTTCTAAAATATGATCATCCATATAATCCCTCCTACTTTTTTAATTTTATTTAAGAAGTAATCGTAAAGCTTCTTTAACTTGATCTTCTACTCTTTTACTTGCATCGACATTTGGTAAAATCTTTTTAATATCGGCTGTTTTATAGCCAAGACCTTCTAAAACACTAATTAATTCTTCAAAACCATTAGAAGAGATTTCTGAAGTGTCAATAGCAAGTTTGCCTTTTAAATCCAAAATAATTTGTCTGGCCACTTTTTCTCCTACCTTAGGAAATTTCTTTAAATATAAAACATTTTCCCTATCAATGGCATCAATAATACCATTTACACTACCAGTAGCGAGCATTGGCATGACAAGTTTAGGTCCTACCCCTTTCACATTGATAAGTTTTAAAAACAATTCTTTTTCTTCTTTTGTTTGAAAGCCATATAAACTTTCTTCATCTTCTCTAATATGATGATAAATATAAACTTTTTGTTCTTCGTTCTCTTTAAAAGCATAGGGATTGGAAACATTTATTTCATAACCAATACCATTATTTTCTAAAATAATCGTATTTTTTTCTTCACCTGTCACAACACCCTTAATATAACTATACATAATTATACTTCCTTTCGTCTTGTCTTTCTTATTTTAACATAAAGTAAGCCTTAAAAGAACCCAAAAAAAGAAAGAGAAATAATTACTCTATTTCATCTTTCTTAATTAAATATATTTTCTTGTTATTATAAAAAGCATAAAAAATATCGGTGATAGTTAAGCCTTTTTGCCCTAAGATTTGGACTAACCAACTTTTCTCTTTTTTTAAAAATTCTAATGTTTTAATATTAATCTCGCCATCTAAAATTAAGGGCATAGGATAAGGGGAACTTATTTTAAATAAATTATATTTAAATATTGATAATTTTCCATTGGGTTCTAGAAAAGCATACTCTACATCTTTTAAATCTTTAATAGCCTTCTGTCTTAAGCTTAGTAAAAGATCATCCATGCTATAACGTTGCCGAACCATTTCTTTATAATTCACTTTGCCATTACAGACAATTAACGAGGGTTTCCCATCAAAAAGACGCCGAAAAGTACGTGATTTTATGCTAATATACGCTAAAACAATTTCTAATAAACCCAGTAAGGATAAAGGAATAATGGTTTGCCAAATAGATTTATCAATATTTTCAATAGATATAGCCACCATCTCAGCCATTAGAATAGAAATAATTAAATCGGTTACCCCAAGTTGTCCTATCTCTCTTTTACCCATAATACGATAAAGTAAAACAATAAAAAAATAGAAAAAAATAGTTCGATAAATAATAGAACCTAATTCTTGCATTCTTATCACCTATTTTTATTATGGTCTTATTCTATTTTTTTTAAACATTCATATAGTTTAATAGGTGATAGAATGCACAATTTAAAAAAATTAGGTTTTACCAGTTTAATATTTCTAGGCTTTTTAATTTTATTTTCATTAATTCTAACAACATTTAATTATTTCGATATTCTTCATTTTAAGTTAACCAACACATTTATCTTTATCGGAATGATATTATTTTTATTCTTAATAGGCTTTGAATATGGAAAAAAAGCCTTAAGAAAAGGGTTTTTAGAAGGTTTAAAAATAGGATTATGGCTTATTTTTATTCTCCTTTTTATCAATATAGTTTTTTATCATGACCACTTTTCTTTAGAAAGAATCATCTACTATGCTGTTTTAATTCTTTCTAGTACCCTAGGCTCTATGGTAGGAATTAATAAAAAGCCAAATTAACGGTGTATCACATGATACACCGTTAACTTATAAACTAACTTTTTCACACTATCCAATCGTGTACGGATTTGTTTCACTACCCTCTCCGCTTAAAATTGATACATTTGACTTGAGATACACTACAGGATAAACATTTGCTGAGAAACCAGCCTCAAAATTACTAACATAGCCACTACAATCAACAAAAAGAACATTTGAAGCAGTACCTGATGCAAACATTGGAGAAATAGTCCATTGCACAGCTTCTTCTATTCTTTCAAACCAAGTGCCCATCTTGCAATCATATATTGCACCATCCCAATCACTCAAACTTGTATTAAGACACTCTGTTCGATTATTTTTAGTACCACCACTTGTTGAATATCCGTAATCAGATGCATATATAAGACCAACTTTACCTTGCCATTTGGTCGTTCTTTGTATAGTATCGTTACAATGAAGATCATGTGTTACTGATGTACACATTTTTCCAGTATTATCACTTCTTTCATATTCATAAAATTTAGGAAGAAAAAAACTTTGATCAGCATAACCAAAATGTTCGTCAACTGCACCAATATTCCATAGAGCATCGCCTATTAAAGATTTCAAAGTTGTTTTTAATCCTATATTAGTGAAATCACAGGATGTTGTTCTATTGTTCAGACCATTATAACAAATACCTGTGCTGTTATTATAATACAAAGAACCCCCTACGCTTTCATTGTCATACCCCGGATTTAATAATTTCATTAAATCGGCCTGACTCCACTCATTAACTCCATAACCTTCATTGATTCCCTCTGTTTCATCAGGTGCTTCTGAGCTATCCCATGAATATTCACCTATAGACTCTGTTCTTACAAGCTTTAAGCGACTTTCTTTTTTACCTGTTCCATCATCTATGTTATTCATAACTCCTATAATACGCCATGTTTCATCATCTATCTTCACATAATTACAGGGATTGGCTCCAACATATCTTAAATTGTTATCACTTGTTCCATCATAGGCTAAAGTATAAGTACAACTATCGTTTGAAATACCTGGAACGGTAATAACATCTGTTGAAGATGAATCAGCATTTTTCTTGACATAGCTTAAGACTTCTTTGCCTTCAACAGATTCTATATAACTTGCTGTAATGACAACTTTTGAACTAAATTTAGCGTTTTGTACTCCTTCGGTATTCATGCCTACGTTTTCATCTAGCCATAATCTTAAAGTATACGTTTTAGATTCTTTAGCATTTAAGTATCCTGTTGTTAGATTAAAGGCTGTTTGAGCATTATCTAAAGTTTTCGTGGCTGTTTGATAACTTGATAATAAGCTTGTGGTGATTTCTGTTTCTGTATCATTTGTTTTTGATGATATCATGGCTTTAACTGCATCGTTATTGGTTAATGTTGTGGTGTTTAGTACTTCTAGATTAACGTTAAAGGATGCATACGAATCACACGTGTTTGTAATCGTAAATTCATATGGAGTTAGTTTCTTTCCTTCTTCATCTAATATTGGGTATGCCTTTTGCAAGCTAATATTGTCTTTATCTGTGAAGGTAATGTTAAAACATGATGAGGCAATATTATTTTGGCCTGTTTGAGTTAAGTTTAGGAATCATATGGCGTAGGATACCCCTATAATGGCTATGATGCTTATTAATAAAACAATTGTAATCAAAATATTTCTTTTCTTTTTATCCATAAATGGAACAACTCCTTTTCTCTTTAATATGTAACAGTATGGTGTGTTTTAAACTCTTTTTACTTAGTACATAAAGCATTATAACATTTCGATACCATTTAGTTATAAATGTGGAGGGTAGTAGTAATTTTTTGTATATGAAAAAATCACCATAGCTTTCCTATGATAATTATAGCATATACTCTCCCCCCGAGTGTCAAGAGGAAGTTGACACTTAATCATTTACTTCATAAAAAACATAAGTATTATTTTCTTTAAGCACGTAAGAGGCATGAGAATAATAAAGTTTCGTAAGGGGATTCACTTCGTCTTTTAGGTAGTTTAAAGCGATAAGTTCTTCTAACGTCGTTTTCTCTTGAGAACATTTTCCTTCTAAAAAGCAGGTTTCACAAGCTTCGGTAATTCGTTTTTCAGAAACAAGTCGAAGACGTCTTTCATGTTCTTTATAAACGCCATAAAAAGAATAGCCAAAGACAAGAAAAACACTTATAAAAAGCGTTCCGAGACATAGTTTAAAATTAGTCATGTTTTTCTCCATAATAATTTTGGATAAATTCTTCTCTAAAGTCATTAAGGCGGTCTTCTTTAATCGCTTGTCTTATTTCTTCCATCAAAGAAACTAAATAACGAATATTATGAATGGATAAAAGACGTGCGCCAAAAGTTTCATCCGCGTTAATAAGATGTTTGATGTAAGCTTTCGTATAATGTTTGCAAGCATAACAATCGCATTCTTCACTAATAGGAGTAAAATCTTCTTTATACTTGGCATTTTTTAAATTGATTTTACCGTATTTAGTAAAAGCATGTCCATGACGAGCTAATCTTGTTGGCGTAACACAGTCAAATAAATCGACACCTCTTATGACTCCTTCTACTAAATCGATGGGTTCCCCTATGCCCATTGCATATCGTAATTTGTCTTCTGGTAAATATTTTGTAGAATAATGAAAAGCTTTATACATATCTTCTTTAGATTCATGGTCGTTGGCAACTCCTCCGATAGAATAACCATCAAAATTCATTGCTACTAAACTTTCAGCACTCATTTTTCTTAAATCTTCATAAGCTCCACCTTGAACAATACCAAATAAAAGTTGATTTTCGCCTTTAAAAACATCTTTTCCTCTTTTAGCCCAACGAAGGGTTCTTTCAACACTTTGTTTTAAATAATCATAAGAAGCACTCGCAGGTGGACATTCATCAAAACTCATAACAATATCACTACCCAAATTTTCTTGAATTTTGATAGATTTTTCTGGCGTTAAAAATAACTTATCTCCATTATATTGGTTTTTAAAATGAACTCCTTCTTCGGTAATATCTTTAGGTTTGGCTAATGAAAATACTTGAAATCCTCCAGAATCGGTTAAAATAGGACCATCATAATTCATAAACTTATGTAAGCCACCGGCTTTCTTAACAATCTCATCTCCTGGTCTTAACCATAAATGATAAGTATTAGCTAAAATGATACCGGCTTTCGTATCTTTTACTTCTTCAGGACTTAATGTTTTAACCGTTGCCTGTGTTCCTACTGGCATAAACATTGGCGTTTCATATTCTTGACCATGATAAGTAATTTTTCCAAGTCTTGCTCCTGTCTTGGCTTCTTTTTTTAATAATTCAAATTGTAACTTCATCTTTGTTTTATTTCCTTTCTTTTTTGATTTTCTATTTCCTGCTTTAAAAGTTCTATGGCATCATTTTTAGAAGGACTATTATTAATAATAGCCTCAATGGCTAAATTTCTAAAATTAGGCACACCACTATTGTAAGACATAGGTCCTGGATTATGAACGATTATCGAAAATAAATTAGGTTCTGAAGAAAATTCCTCTTGTAAAATAGACATTTGACTTTCTAAAAAAGCAAGCTGATAAGAAGACATATTTTCAGGAAGAGCTAATGTCATAAAATATTTTCCATTCATTTTTTGCCCAGAAGACAAACCTACCATTACCCCATTTTCGCATAAGGTTTGAACAAAATCAAAATGTCCTCTTCCTCTTCCCTTATGTTCTAATTGATGATCAACTATAAATTTCATAGTAATATCTTGATGATCAGCACCGCCAAGTTTATATTTTTCTCCATAAAATGCTTCTTCAAAATGATGATAACTATCCGGTCCAAAAGGAACATACCAAACTAAATATTCACTGATATCTATTTCATTATCCATATATTCTCCTCCTTTAAAAGATTTTGTGAAAATTATTTTAACATATTTTTCAAGTTTAATCATTCATATTTTTACCTGTCACAGCAAAAAACATTTTTGGTAACATTGTTGTTAAATACTTTGCTACTTCTGGATCAATATTATCTCTATTTTTTAACAAATTTTTGACATCATTTATATTAAATTCAAATTCTTCATCATATTTTTTCTCAATGTTTTTGAGAATCATCTCCACAGCTTCTTTTACTTTTTCATTTTCTAAGTTATCCATTCCTATGGTCGTACTTTCATTTAAATGTTTCGAAACACTTGATAAAGTACCTTCTAGGAAAAACTCGCCAAAAACACCCCATGTGGTGGGATAATGTTCATTAAAAGCTAGTTCACAACTTTCTACGACTGTATAATTTTTATTAAATAATAAAGAGCCAACCACGGAACCGGTAGGAATAATATTAACAAGCTTAGGCAATAACTCCCGATACTTTAAAGAGTCAAATTCTTTCTTTAAAAAACCTGGTCCATCAAAATTATATACCTTCTTTACTTTTTTAAATAAAGGACGACTTAACTCCATTACAGAAGCCATCGCCAAATTACCACCTTTACTATGGCCTACAACATAAACATTTTTATCATTAAATTTGATATTATCTTCTAAATAATTTAAGGATAGCCGTTGAGTATAAGTTGGATAATCATATAAAAGGCGAAAATTTTCTACCCATCCAATGGTAGAACCATCCGTTCCTTTAAAGGCAATAATTGTTTTTTTATCCATTAAAAATTTACAAGCTCCAAATTGGGTTTTTTCATTTTTTAGATTAACAAAATTCATGATTTTCATATCCGCATAACGTTTAGCATTTTGTAAATATTTTAAAACTTCATAACTTTTAGGAATCATCATCCCATCATAATCTTTATTTTCTAATTCTAAAGCTATTTTGGAAAAATCTTTCAAACTTTTAGCTTCCTTAAAATCATTCAAAGGCAAATAAACTAAAATCGCACAGATGAGGAAATCTAATTGATTTAAAGAAACCTCCGTGAAAGGAATATCCCGATAATATTTTAAATAATCCATTACAGTGTACATAAAACCTCTTCTTTCTTACTCTAAATTGATTATATCAAAGAAATGAAAGTTCACGCATAAAAATCATATAAATTTGTCGAAATATCTAAAATATCGTCGAAAAAGACTTTCGTTTTATCTTCTAAAAGAAGATATCTTTTACTTTGGTCTATCTTAATAAGATGACCTTCTTTTTCTAGAACTTTACCCCCTTCTTTACAAATATCTTTTTCAAAATAACGTAACTTAATGAAAGGCTTATCTTTGATATTCTGTTCTAAAACATGTAACTTATAATTTAATCTTTCTAAATCATCAAAGGATAAATTTTGTTTTAAGGTAGTTTCTCTCCCCGTTTCTTTTAACTCTTCTTTATAACCGACTAAGGCTGCGAAAGAACCAAATTGAAAAGCTCTTTCTTCCATAGGCATTCTTTTATGAAATAGTGATTCATGATGCGGTAAATCAATAATACTTTTATATTTCTCAAGCATTGTGTCCTCCTATTTCTTGGTTTCTTTCCCTAGCAGTAGCCCATTTTTCTAAGTTCATTCCTTTTAAAATGGCATTCTTACCATATTTATTTTTGATATCTAAAATAACTTTTTGAATTTGTTTTTCCTCTTTAATGTCTTCTTGTTCTTTTTGTTTTTCTTCATCTTTTAAAGAAGTATTCGCGAATAAATCAAATTGCACATTCTCTTTTTGAGAATTCACATCTAAATCACTCGCTAAATCTGTCATATAAATCGTGATACGTCTGACTAAAAGATGGGGATTTATGATTTCTTCTAGTAGCTTTAAAGCATATTCACATAATATTTTAGAAGAAGCGGTTTTCTTATGAAGATTAATCGTGCCATGACTTGGCTTAGGTACTTTTCTTCCATACATGTCACTGGTAAGTCCACCTTCGATATATTTAGCTCTTTCGTTTAAATTACTAACATCATAACCAATATGTAATACGATTTTAGAGGTGACAAAATGATGTTCTACTAATTCATAACTCATTAAATCAACCATTTCTCTTACGACTAAGCCGATATTTTTTGCTTCATAAGGACAAGATAAAACTTGACCGCGTGAAATACTTTTAGTTACCGGTCGACAATTTTTTATTTGTTTCATACTAAGAGGTTCATATCCCCAGGCATGGTCTATCAAAGTTTCCGCGTTAACCCCAAATAATTTATATAACAACTCTTCATTTTGATGAGAACATAAAGCAATATCTCCCATAGTTTTTATGCCATAGCCTAGTAATTTTTCTTGAGTACCTTTTCCTACACGCCAAAAATCTGTAAGGGGTTCATGTGTCCATAATTTATAACGATAAGTTTTTTCATCTAAAAAGGCTATTCTTACCCCAAAATCATTTGGCTCCATATGTTTAGCTTCAATATCCATAGCTACTTTGGCTAAGTAAAGATTAGTACCTATCCCACAAGTTGCGGTGATACCCGTCTTGTCATAAACTCTTTTCATAATCATCGTGGCTAGTTCTTCAGGTGTTTTTTGATACATTTTTAAATAAGACGTGATATCTATAAATACTTCATCAATCGAATAACTATAAATATCTTCTTTGGAAACAAATTCTAAATAAGTTTGAAAAATTTTAGTACTGTATTTCATATAATAAATCATGCGAGGTTTAGCAATCAAAAAATCTATTTCAGTATGAGGATTTTTGTTAAGTTCTTCATCATCATAAGATTTTTTAGTTAATTTAAAACCTTTTTGTCTTCTTTTATAATTAGCGCGACGAACAACCTCTTTGACCTCATAAAGTCTTGCCCTTCCTTTTAAGCCGTATTTTTTTAAACTTGGTGTAATAGCTAGACAAATGGTTTTATCTGTTCTTGATTCATCCGCGACCACCAGATTCGTTTTTAATGGATCTAAGCCTCTTTCACGGCACTCTACCGAAGCATAAAAACTTTTTAAATCAATACAAAGATAAATAGGTGTCATTTCTACGCTCCTTTCCTAAGTCAAAGATATTATAACATAAAAAAAAACTTTTCTTTTTAGAAGAACAAGGGATTTCGTTTAACGATATGGAGTAATATGATGAATTTGATAATATTTTTCTTTATTTTCATACATTTTCTCATCCGCTTCATTAAATATTTCTTTCATGGTTTTTGCTTCTTTTTGCATGCTCATGCCATACCCTACCGAATAAGAAATAGAAATTTCTTTATTTTCTTTATTGTATTCTGTCACTTTATTTTCCATATTCTCTAGAAAAGATGTTACTTTTTCTTCTGTGACATCATAAAGAATAACAATGAATTCATCTCCGCCAAAACGTCCTGCAAAGGAACTTTTAGGAATAGTTTTTTGTAAAAGATTACTAAATTCTTTAATCATCTTATCACCATAGGTATGTCCTAAAGTATCATTAATTTTCTTTAGACCATTTAAATCTAAGACAAGTAAACCAAACTTTTCATAAGTACCATTTTCTAATATTTCCTTACAACGATTGTTATTATAAAGCCCTGTTAAAGCATCAATGTCTGAACGATAATGAAGTTTTTTTATAGATAGTATTGCCATGGCAATAACATCTATGACCACTGCAAGTAAAAGGAAAATCGTTTGACTAGAAGAACCTTTGACATAATAAACAAGAAAATCTAATAACACACCCATGATAAAAGATATTACTAGAACAGGGAAAAACTGTAATCTTTTATGATCTTGCCAATCTTTGATACAAGCAAATAATAGTAAAGCGATATAAAGAATAAGACAACTGTGATTTAATAATAATACTTCTCTTAACTCCAAAATATTTAGAAGTTCTAAAATCATAGCCATAGTTGGTATAAAAATAGCTACGGGAATTACTCTTTTTAAAGATAAATGTTCATCATCAAATTGATAATAAATATAAATTAAGAAAGAGACGGGAGCTAAATAAAACATAATCAAGGATAAATAAGTAATGAAAACAGGAATGTCAGGAAAGAGTAATGGGGTTGCTCTTGTACCACATATTTTCCATAATCCTAAACTTAAAATAAATAACCCTAAATAAACCAATTTATTGGCATATTGTTTTTTATGAGCAAAATAAAAATCAAGACAACATAAAAAAATACCCATGATAATACATAGAAAAGCTAAAAATATTTGAGGAAGATTATGATATATTTCATAAATATAAATGCCCTGCCATGAACCTTGATAAAAAATTATGTTTTGGTTCAAAAAGTAATCATACACGGGTGAGATTTCTATTTTTAATCTTTTTCCAATATCGGTTTTATAAATTGGAAAATAAATATAGTTATTCCCCACTGTTGAAATATTTTTATTTGTATTTTTTAACTCATAAACTAAATAATCATCTATGTAAACTTTGACATAACTATGACTTACATAAAAGGCAAAAACTTCTTCTTGGTTATCCACATTAGAAAGAGTTCTTTCAAAAACTCTTGTTTTTTTGGTAGGAGATGTTTCATCTTCTATTTCTTTGTAATCAAAAACAGTTACTTCTGTCATTTTAAGCGGACTTCTTTTTTCATATATGGAAACTCCCGCTTGAAAAAACATGTAAATTAAAAAGAAAAAAACGGCGATGTATAAACCAAAGGCACTGACGTCCATCCATTTATTGTTTTTTTTCTTTCTCATCAATATCCTCCTTCAGAATCCAACAATAAAAGTACTGCCTAATCTTTTGGTTGGCATTTGCTTGATAGACAACATTATAGCATAATTCACTAAAAAACGACATTATTTTTATACATCAAAAAAACTAGGAAAAATTATCCTAGTTTAAATTATTATCTAACGTCTTTAATAGTAACGGTATAAGAACCATTAGGACTAGAAACTTCTACTTTCTCGTCTTTTTTATGACCAATAACGGCTACACCAATTGGACTTTCATTAGAAATTTTATTTTCGAATGGATCCGCTTCCATAGAACCAACGATTTGGTATTCATCTTCTTCTCCATCGTCATATAAAATAACAACCGTATTTCCAACTGAAACACATCCAGCTGCATCTTTTTGAGCAATTTTACTATGTTCTAGTTTGAATTCTAGTTCTTTAATTCTAGCTTCAATTTGAGCTTGTTCATCTCTTGCCGCATCGTAATCGGCATTTTCAGATAAGTCACCTTGGGCACGAGCATCTTTCAAATCTTTTATAACACGTGGTCTTACCACATTCTTTAAATTGTTTAATTCTGTTTCTAATTCTAAATAACCTTCTGGAGTCAATATAATTTCTTGATTCATCTCTAAAGGCCTCACTTTCTTTTAAATTCACGTGCAACATCATACTATAAATAATTATTCTTGTCAAACACTTTTATACGCATCATGTCCCACTTATGTAAAGGCTTGTCAACTGGTAATTTAACAAGCATATTAGGATGATTGGCAACTTCTATTTCTTCATCTTTATCGTTTAATATTGTATGAACGGTGTAAGTAAATGTTTCCGTTTCAGGGCCAAAAAATTCCACAATATCACCTTTTTTAAAATAATTTCTTTGTTCTAGTAAGACCATCTTTTCTTCTTCATCGTAATCTAAAACAAGTCCAAGAAAATCTTGATTAGATATTTCTTGTCGTCCTAGAAAATATTGTTCTTTTTCAGTAGGTAATCCATCATAAAACTGAGGACTAGAATCTCGATTCGCCGAGCGATTTAAAATATCTAAGGCATATCTAACTTCTCTTTCATCCAAAGTATTATTTTTTATTTGGTCTATTAATTTACGGTAAGTATGAATGACGGTGGCAATATAATAAATCCCCCTCATTCTTCCTTCGACTTTAAAAGAATTAACACCCCTATTTATCATACTTTCAATATTTGAAATCATATTTAAGTCTTTACTTGTCATGCTAAAAATTGGTTCTTCATCGGTTTTAAACGTCCAACGACATATTTGGGCACAACCTCCTCGGTTCGCATCCCGATTAGTAACCACGTTACTCATTACACAACGACCAGAAAAGCTAGTACACATAGCGCCATGAATAAAGCACTCTAAATCCAGGTTGGTCATTAATTTAATTTCTTTAATATCTTCTTTACTAGCCTCTCTGGCAAGGACAACCCGAGTAGCCCCTAAATTTTTATAAAATAAAGCCGCGTAAGGATTTAAAATACTAGCCTGAGTAGAGACATGTATTTCTAAAGGAATATTTTCATCTTTAATTAATTTCATCACCGCGATATCACTGACGATGACCGCATCCACATGAATATCCGCTAATTTTTGTAAATATTCTTTTAATCCCGTAGTATCCTCATCATGAAAAACAATATTGACAGTAACATAAACTTTTTTACCTCTTTCATGAGCAAATAAAAGAGCTTCTTCTAAATCTTGTAAAGAAAAGTTTTTAGCATTCGCTCTTAAACTGAAGTTTTGTCCTCCGACATAAACCGCATCAGCTCCATAATGTAAAGCAAATTTTAATTTTTCTAAATCTCCTGCTGGAGCGAGTAATTCAATCATAAGCCCTCCTTTTTAGGTGGCAATATATAAATAGTTTTTTGATTTAAAAAACCATCCGTTCTTTTCTCTAACTCTTTTCCTTCTAAAAAGTCTTGAAGCCACTTATCACTTACTGGTTCTTCATTCGCATCCGTATTAATAATAAAATGTTTAATCTTTGGATGATTTAAAAATATTCTACCATCATAAAGTTTTTCATCAAATAAAACCGTGCCATATTCGTTTTCAACCGTTCTAAATTTTTTATGTGTAATTTCATCTTCTAATATTTTTTCTTTACTTTCTTTTAAAGAGAAATTCTTCTCATAATTGGTAAGCAAACTTCTTCTTGAATACATATAAGGAAGGGGACCATATAAATAGTAAGAGACTTCTCCTTTAGCTAAATTTAGCATTTTTTCAGTTTCTTCTTTCGTGATATCAAGAGATATTACCGCACTATTAACATAATCTAAATAAGCATTTAAAGTATTCGTACTTGTAATGGCATGAGTAGGATAAAAAATGGTTTCTAAAGTTAATTGATTATCTAAAATAATTTGTAAAATTCCTAAATCTTCAAAAACAATACCTTTTAAAGACTTCGCTTGCAAAATCTCTTTTAATTTTAAAATACTTTCTGTATCTAAAAGACGATTGACATAAATATAGCTTTCATCAGGAATTTCTTCTAGTGAAAACTCATGTAAAAAGCCAACACAGAAGCCTTTTAACGGAAAAAGCAAGCAATAATCGTTGCTTGACTTTAAATTTTTATGATTAGGAACAACGAGATATTTACTTTTCATTTTCTACTCTTTTACTTACAGATACTCCATCACCGATGTCATAAAATTCTGTAGTAAATTCCTCATTTGTTTTTAAATAATCAATATAACCTTCTATTTTTTTGACAAGTTGACGTAAATTTTTACTTTCAATCGTATCAGATTTGCCAACGTAGCCATGAAATTTTAAATTATCTGTGATAATAACACCACCTGGAGCTAAGAAATATTGAAATTTTTCAAAAAATTTACGATATTGTCCTTTGGCGGCATCAATAAAAATTAAATCATATTGTGTTCCTTCGGCTAAATTAACATCTAAAGCGTCTTGAAAAACAACACTTACTTTTGATTCAAAATTACATTTTTTAACATTTTTAACACATTCTAAATAATTGGTTTGGTCTCTTTCAATCGTAGTTACTTTACATTCTGCGCTAGAAGAAGCCATTAAAATAGCTGAATAGCCGATAGCACTCCCTATTTCTAAAACATTTTTGACATGATTATTTTTGATATATTTCATTAAAAAGGCAATGCCTTCTTTTTGCATAATAGGGATATTATTCTCTTTCGCGTATTCTTCCATATCCATGATTAATTGTTTCATTACTTACTCTCCTATTAATTTGTCTCACAAATACTACGGAGTTCACTGCCTTTTTGTAAAAAGCCGTTGTAATCCTCAAAGAAGAAAACTTCTTTGGTACAAGTATTTGCTATAAAATAAATATAATTTGTCTCGGTTTTATGAAGTGTCGCCCAAATGGCGTCTAAAGAGGCATTATCAACCGGTCCAATAGGTAGTTTACCATTCATTTGGCCATCTGTCAAACGGGTGTTATAAGGATTCACGTTATAGATGTCTTGAAAAGTTAACTCGCCATCACGCATACTTTTATGAACACCATAGTAAGTACTAATGTCACTTCCTAAAGGCATATTAATACTTAATCTTGTATAAAAGACTTGGGCTATTTTTTGACGGTCCTCCTTGGTAATTCCTTCTTTTTCTACTAACGAAGCAAGGGTTAAGATTTGATGAGTGGTATATCCACTATTTGTAATATCTTCTTTTACGGTATCTAACTTTTGTTCGGTATTATTTAAAATGGTTAAAACAACATCAGATATACTGGCATTTTGCATAAATTCATAAGTATCTGGATAAAAATATCCTTCTAGTGGTTCATATAGTTGTTCATTTAAAACTTCATCCGTTAAAAACCAATATTTTTCAATCAAAGTTTGTAAAAATTCTTTATCTTTAATCGTACTTAAAAACTCTTCTTTCGTAAAAGAAAGGGTTTTAGATAGAGTTTCTGCATAATCTGCTACGGACTCCCCTTCTAATAAAGTAACATTAACGGTTTTGACAACAATATCACCACTTTTAAATTTATCTATGATTTCTTTAGGTGTCATAGAAGGAGATAACTCATATTCCCCTGCTTGAATCGTTGGACGAGTTAAGTAAAGATAGGCATCTAAGACATACTCATTACGAATTAAATGGGCATTTTGTAAGTTTTTAGCAATATCTTGTTTACTTGTTCCAGCTTCAATAATAAAGTTTACTTTTTCACTTCCCCCTAAAGCACCTAAGCCCCAGACATAAAAACCACCTAAAAAAAGGCAGACTAAAATAATTAAACTACATATAATAATGATTACTTTTTTCACTTATTTTCTTCCTTATCTTTTTGTTCTAATTTGGCTAAGATAGCTTCCACTGTATTCCATTCTTCTTCGGTTTCGATAGGCATTAAATTTCTATTTTGGCCTGTTTTATCATAAATGTTGGCATATATTTGTAAAGCGCCTTCCTCTGTTTTTTTATTGTCGGTATAAACAAGATAACTTTTATTTGTTTCTGGTGAATCAAAAGTAAATAGAACTTCACATTCTATAACATTTCCATTTTCGTCTTTGATATTAAAGACGTTGTTATTTACAGGAGAATTTTCTTTCATTTCAAGTTTCCTTTCTTTTTTAAATAGGTTTCTAATATGAGAGATGATGCCACATTATCAATCACTTTTTTACGTTTTTTACGACTCTTATCGCCCATGAGCAAAATATTTTCTGCTTCCACCGTTGTTAATCTTTCATCTACAAAATGAACCGGAAGATGAAATCTTTCGTCTAAAAGACGGGCAAAATTTTCACTTCGTTCCGCGGCAAAACCAAGAGAATTATTCATATTTTTAGGTAGTCCTAAGACAAAATCTGTAATTTGTTTTTCTTTAACGATTGCCTCTAAATCATCTAAGACACTTTCATAATCATTTTCGGCAAATCTTTTCGTTACAAGGGGTGTCGCGATAGTATTGGTTTTATCACTCACCGAGATACCAAGTGTCTTAGTACCTAAATCTAAGCCTAAATATCTCATTTTAAATACTCCGTTAAAATAAATGAGAGTAAATCTGCTCGATCTAAACTCGTTATTTTTTCTCTTGCTTCCTTATAATTTGTGATAAAGCCTGGATCACCACTTAAAAGATAACCAACAATCTGGTTAATCGGATTATACCCTCTTTCTTTTAAGATTTCCTCGACTTCTTTTAGGATTAATTTTGCATTCGCAGCATCAAATTCTTGGACACTAAACAAACTTGTCTTTTCCATATTTCACCTACTTAATTCATAAACATTGTAGCAAAAAACACTCTTTATGACAAGAGTGCTTCAAAAAGGTCTTTATTCTAAATGATATATTTTATCCATAATTTTTGTAACTTCTTCTTTTGTTTCAAAAATAAATTGTAGACGAAAATGATGAATTCCTAAGGCTTCATAATCTTTTTGTAAGTCTAGTTTATTCATTACTTCATATTGATAAATATGAACATGCTTTTCTTGATCAACTAAAATAGGATATTTTTTCTTTTCATAATCTTCTAATTCATAACCATTTTCTTTTATTAAAGGATAACTTTTTAATAGCATAACTTCAGGTCGACCATATAAAATAACTTCTAAAGGATATTCACTTGCTTTATTTAAAAACTTAAGCTCATTTAAAGTACATTCTAAAGACAAGGTTATTTTTGAAACTCCTAAAGAAAGTAATTTTTCAATAGCTAAAGAATTGGCAACATTTAAATTAGTATCCGTCACAATGTTTTTATCATGAGTTTCTAAAAGACAACCTAAATCTTGAATTAAAATATTTTGAGGTAGCTCTCTTTCATGGGGATAACGACGTACTTGATAATATATATTTTTATCCTCTTTTAAAAGACTTTCATTATCCGTATAAATCATACTAACGGGATAATTTTTAACAACATCATATTGCTCTTTAGTATGAACAAAAACACTATACATAATTTTCCCTCTTCTCTATTAGCTTTGAAACAGCTTCTCTTCTTATTTCATTCATTTTAGAAACCGGAATAAAAATATTTTCAGGAATATCAATCGTTATGTTTCTTATTTTAAAAGGTGTATCTTTTAAACGATCCATTTGTTTTTTTATTTCTTCTTTGGTAATACTTCTTTTTAAGGCTTTGGAAACGATTTTTTCAGAAACATTTATTTCATGATGAGAATCTTTAAGAGTTAATGAAAAAATATCTTCGGTTACTTTCACTGTCAAATCAATGTCTACTTTACGTGGCTCGTAATTAGCGATTTCATTCATTAGTTTTTTATCTAAAGTCTTTAGGACAATATCTTTATCTTTTAAATTGACTTTATTATCTACGTAAATGATACTTCCTTTCGAAGCATGATTTATAAGTTTGCCTTTTTCATCGTATAAGAAATTAACAATAAAGCCCATATCTTTGTTTTTAAAACGAATCCCATCTTCTTGTTGAATATCTTCTTCTAAAAGAATTTTGATTTTATCTTTATTTACCGCGATAACTTTGCCTAAGTTTATTCCTTGATGATTAGGGGTTTTAAAATTCATAATATTTTTTTCGTTAAATAAATAACCATCTGTAAACTCTCTGTTAAACATAACTTTTAAATCTTTTCTATCTTTTGAGGTTATCTTTTCACCATCAAAAAGACGACGATAAAAACGGGTAATAAAACCTACATAAAGAGGACTTTTCATTCTTCCTTCTACTTTAAAAGAGGTAATATTACTTTTTAGTAACTCATCAATATGTAAAGATGTGTTAAGCTCTTTGGTAGATAAAAGGTATTTGCCTTCCGTTTCTAATTTCTTACCATTTTTAAAAAGAGAATAAGGCATGCGACAACTTTGTGAACAAGTTCCTCTGTTACCACTACGACCATCTTTAAAATAACTAAATAGACATTGGCCCGAATAGCAAACACATAAAGCGCCATGGATAAAGCATTCAATCTCTAAAATATCAGGTAACGCTTTAATTTCATCTAAAGACATTTCTCTATCCACAACAACTCTGGTTACTCCTAAATTTTTATAAAAGCGAATAATATCGGCATTAAAAGTATGAGCTTGTGTCGAAACATGAACATTTAAATTAGGCAAATTTTGATGAAGCCAAGAAATAATTCCTAAATCCGAAACAATAACAGCGTCCACATGAATACTTTCTAAAAAGATAAGATAGTCTTGAACATTTTGAAGCTCTCTTTCAAATATTAAAGTGTTCACCGTAACATAAACTTTTACCCCATATAAATGGGCAAACAAAAGGGCTTCTTTTAAAGTTTCATCATCAAAATTTTGAGCATAAGCACGGGCTCCAAATCTTTTTCCACCTAAGTAAACCGCATCTGCCCCATTTAGCACGGCATATTTTAAAGCTTCCATAGAACCAACAGGTATTAATAATTCTTTCATACACTTTCTCCTTGTTCTTTATTATACCGAGAAATTTTAGCATTTAAAAGAACAAACATTACTTAGTTAATTTTATAATTTTGCAATAAATTTGACAAATTACACCGAAAAAAAAGGAAATCAGAGATTTTTCTTGTATATATAAGTAGAAGGATAATTTAAAGCTAGCAAAGTTATCT
>ERZ1023839.135-NODE-135-length-24116-cov-15.945846_pt1 | contig 24116 bp, 23 predicted proteins | sample MGYA00380383_ERZ1023839 | MGnify/ENA primary metagenome ERZ1023839 (study PRJEB33179, sample SAMN07449065) | human gut metagenome | biome: Human-gut; feature: Human associated habitat; material: Faeces | host: Homo sapiens | place: India:Kasaragod | collected... | reverse complement strand
CCATTAAAGGTATTTTTGCTATGATAATATTATTTAGTCATATGCGTGGCTATTTATCTCTATCTGATAGATGGTTTGATAAGGTCTACGTTGACATTCTCAATTATATAGGTCAAGCCATGGTTGCTATGTATCTGTTTTATTCTGGTTATGGTATAATGGAATCTTTAAAGTCTAAACCCGATTATGGTAATAATTTCTTTAAAAATCGAATAATTAAGACACTTTTTAATTTTGATGTTGCAGTCTTTTTGTATGTTATTTCTTCGTTTCTTCTAAATAAAACTTTTAGCCCAATTCAATATTTAACATGTTGGATAGGTTGGGAATCTGTCGGTAATAGCAATTGGTTTATTTTTGTTATCTTGGTTCTATACTTAATTGTATACGTAGATATTTTGTTATACAAAAGATACCATTTTAAATTAAAACAATTATATGTTTGCACTATTGTATTGTGTGTGGGGCTATATCTATTTTTAAGATTAACAAGAGATGGGGCATGGTGGTATAACACTATCTTTACGTTTCCGTTAGGTATGTTGTTTTCAAATTATAGAAAAAGAATAGAAATTTTAGTTAGAAATAAATACTACATATATTTATTTGGTTTCTTTACCATATTATGTGTTGTACATTATTTAAGTGGTGTAGATACTTTGGGTGTTTACACATGTGGCTTTTCTCTTTTAATCGTGTTGTTGTCAATTCGAATAAAAATAAATAATAAAATCCTTCAGTGGCTTGGTATTAATGCTTTTTCTATTTATATTTTGCAGAGGTTACCTATGTCCATATTGACCTATTATGGAATTAATTTTAGCCCTCCAAATTTCGTGATTCTAACAATTGTTGGAACATTGATAATCTCATATTTGTTTACACAATTAATTAATAGATTAGATTTTATTTTAGTAAAGAAGTAAGCATCTTTATTGGACTCAATATGATGAAATATATGTTTAGACAACAGAACTATAATAGTCTGATGTGTACTGAAGAAATGTCTGATTTTTAATAATAAAATAATATGCCAAAAGTTAGTGTAGTTATACCTGTATATGGTGTAGAAAAGTATATAGAGCGTTGCGCAATAAGCCTCTTTGAGCAGAAGCTTGATGATATAGAATTCATATTTGTGGATGATTGTACAATTGATCGTTCTATAGAAATTTTACGTAATGTAATAAAAAGATACAGATTCCGATTAGAGGAGAAAAAATATATTGTTAGAGTTGAAAAAATGCCTGTGAATAGTGGACAAGCTATTGTTCGTAAGCATGGAACTAGCTTGGCTACAGGAGATTTCATAATACATTGTGATCCTGATGATTGGATAGATGAAAATATGTACGAAATTATGTATAATTACGCAATTAATAATGGCTATGATGTTGTTAATTGTGATTTCTATAGGACTAATGGTAATTCATTTAAAAATAGAAGTAGAAAAATTCCAGAAGTAGTTTATGAAAATAATATTAATTTATTGTCTAAAATGCTAATTGGATCTGATTTAACTTCGCTTTGTACTAAGTTGGTGAGAAAGGAAATATACGATAAGGTAGAATTTCCAAAGTATAATATGCAGGAGGATGCCTTTATTTCATTTCAAATATTTTTTTATGCCGGAAAAATCGGGCATATAGGAAAATGCCTTTATTATTATTATAGTAATCCGTTGTCTATTTCAAGAAACCCTAGTGTTGAATCTTATTTGGATAGGTTGCATCAAGTTTGCGAGAATACTAATAAGATTATATCGTTTGCGTGCAGTAATGGGATATACGATGAGTTATATGAGGAGATAGAATGTCAAAAACTTAGGGCAAGAAATCATATAGTACCTTTAACGAGTAAAAGAAAATTTTATAAAATGTGGAGGGAAACGTATCCTGAAATAGATAAATCAATTCTTTATAATAATAAGATAGATAAAAAAGAAAGGTGCCAATACTTTTTGGTAAGATTTAGGGTATACCATATTCTGTTGGCTTTGTTTAGAAATAGAATCTGGAAGTAAAAAACAATATCTTAAATTGAAAACAAGTTTCATTTAAAAAGGACTTGTTTTTGAATTCATGTATGTGGATAGAGAAACTTAGCGATTTCTCTTCTTTGATGTGAAATTTCTCATAGCATAAATGGGGCTGATTAAATATCCAATATACAGATTTGATTCTGTCTTTAAACATAATCTTTCTATTTGCCTGATGGTGTAAATATTCTATGTGACATAAATTAGAGATCATTTTGTGAAATATAAACGTTTAAACATGCCTTACTTTTTAAGTGGGCTCAAATATAATTTTTATGAAGTATAACTATGTTATATTGGGATCTTGTGAGGATTATTACAAGATTGCATATGCACAACTGGATAATTTTCCAGGCGTAAAATGTGTTATGGATTATATTGATTCTAGTTCGCGAATTCTTAAAAATATATTTAGACTACATAATTCTATTAAGTTGAATAATATTATTCAGTTACCTTTTAGATGTATTTGGTATCCTTATATTTTTAAAGATGAATTTAAAGACAATAAACCCTTGTGTATTATTTTGTTTGCAAGGAATAGTTTGTTTTCTTTTAAGTATATACGGTACTTGCGGTCTAATTTTAAAGAATGTAAAATTGTTGTTTTTTGGCAAGACTTAGTTAAAACGGATATAAGACACGACATTATTAAAATTAATGATAAAGTGGATTTAGCTTTTACTTTTGATCAATCTGATGCAAAAAAATATGGTATGATATATCATCCTTCTGTATATTCTCCTTATGATTGTGACGAAAGTATAAGTTTACCTCAGAGTGATGTGTTTTTTTTAGGTAAAGCAAAGGATAGATTAGATGTGATAATTAAATCTTTTGAAAAGTTTCGAGACAATGGATTAAAATGTGATTTCTTTATAACAGGAGTAAATAGTAATGATCGTATTTATAATGATGAAATTAATTATTGTGATAGATTACCTTATTTAGAAAATATAAGGCATGTCAAGGCAACAAAATGTATCCTTGAAATAATGCAAGGTGATGCTTCTGGATATACCTTTAGAATGTCTGAAGCAATAATGTATGATAAGCGAATTATTACTAATAATAGAGAAATTGTAAATTCGGATTTCTTTGATTCTCGTTTTATACAACAATTTAAGGAACCTGAAAATATAGATGTTGCTTTTGTTAAGAGTAATGATGCGGTTTTCTATCCTCAAAAAGAAAATATCCTACCAAGTAAATTCTTAGAAATAATTGATAAAATGCTATAATAATATATGAATAATTACGTTTTTTTTATTTTTACTCTCATTCTATTTATATTGTTATTTAATGTATATAAAAATAGTTTGTTATCACCTCCAGTCATATTTACTGCAGGATTTTTGATAAGTTCTTTTATGTTTGTATGTAATACCCATATTTGGAATTATGTATTAGATGGTTCTACTGTTGTATATATGATAGTAGGAATGTTATCATTTATTTTTGGATGTATAGTTTGCTATAAAAAGATAACAATACCAGATAATATTATAGGTGGTAAAATCATACAGATAAGGCCGAAATACTTGATTGCCGTTTTTTTTGTTATCGAGGTGGTTGGCATTGGACTGCGATTTTTGGTTTTGAGTTATTCTCTTGGTTCTATGAGCTTGGAAAATGAGGCTTTGGGTGAATATCGAATGGCACATCAAGATACACCTTATGATTTAGCATTGAAGTTTATTGTACCTATTATTTCTGCTATAACTATATATGCAATAGCTAATCTGTTGAGTATGAAAGTTAATCAGAAAAAATTAAGTTTGAGTAGTATTCTACTTATTATAGGCTATTTTATTTTTTCAACTTTAAGTAGTGCACGTATTGAGATTATTTATCTGTTTGTATATTTCATTGTATATTATGTGATAGTTTCTTTAGGTGATAAAAGGAGAAATATTTCACGTAAAACTTTATCAACAGTAGTATTGGTTTTTACTTCTTTTTTTGCTGTTTTTTTTCTTTTAGGATATCTTACAGGTAAATCACAGCAACAAACTAGTTTCTTCGATAATATATCAATTTATACATGCTCATCTTTAGGAGCTTTATGTGAATATATGAAGTCCTATAGCTTTAATCCAGCTGATATGTTTACAGATTCGATGCGTGGCATCTATAATATTTTGAGCTATATTGGAATTAACATAGAAAGAATTTCAAAGACTCCGCCTGTGGGTTTTGTACAGTTTGGAAATATGACTCATACAACAAATGTCTATACGTGTTTTCATACTCCAATTCATGATTTTGGATATGTTGGCTCTTGTATAGTTATGTTCTTTCAGGGAGTATTTTATCAAAAAATTTACAATACGGCAAAGGAGAAACTTCGGAAAAATAATAATAGGTGGTTGTTTATATATATATATATGTGTCCGATGATACTCATATCATCAATCTCTGAAAGATTTAGTAATTCTGTTTTAACAATTACGACCATAGTATTTTGGTTTGCAATTAAATTTATTAATAAATCTATAAGATCTTACAAATGAAAGTTTTAATTTTATGTACAACAGATTCTATGTTGACAAACTTTTTAGTTCCGCATATTAAAAATATGGAGAAGAAAGGTTATAGTGTGGACTGTGCTTGTTCTGTAACAGGTGATTTCTTTGCAATTCTGCGAGATGAGTTTAAGTTTAATATGTATGAGATAGGCTTTGAGAGAAGTCCTTTTAGTCTTAAGAATATATCTGCATTTTGCAAACTCAATGCATTAGTAAAAAAGAAAAAATTCGATGTGATTTTCTGCCATGAACCAGTTGGTGGTGCAATGGGAAGATTGGTTGGACATATGAACCATTGTAAAGTTGTCTATATGGCACATGGCTTCCATTTCTATAAGGGTGCACCAACAAAGATGAAAATGTTTTATATAGTTGAACGTTTTTTAGCTCGATGGACAGATACTTTAATTACTATTAATCGTGAGGATTATGAGGCTTCTTTGAAATTTAAAGCAAAGAAGAAAGTGTTGACTAATGGTATTGGTGTTGATACGTCTAAGTTTATATGCGAACCCAATAAAACTTACATTAGACAACTGCTTAGGGTTAGCGAAGATGACTGTATTCTTTTGTCTGTAGGAGAGTTGATTGTGCGCAAGAATCATGAGTCGATAATTCGAGCAATTAAAAAGATTAATAATCCTCATATCCATTTTGTTATAGCAGGAGACGGAGAGTTAACAGAATATCTTCATAAACTTATAAAGAGTCTTAATTTGGAGAATCAAGTTCACCTTCTTGGTTACAGACGAGATATAAGCAAGTTGTGCAATTCTGCAGATATATATGTTATGCCGTCGCTACAAGAGGGGCTTTCCGTAGCACTTATGGAAGCTATGAGTTGTGGAAAGTCTGTAATAGTTTCCAAAATTAGAGGTAATGTAGATTTGATAGACGAAGGTAAAGGTGGTTATCTTGTAGAAGCAAAAGATATTGATGGATATGCAAAAGCAATAACGGATTTGGTATCAAATTCATTATTGCAAAAATCTTTTGGGGATTATAACCGGGAAAAAGTTAAACTGTTTGATATAAAGAAAGTTATTAATCAAATTGACGAAATTATTTAAATTATGAAATTACTATTTGTTCATGATATAAAAGCCTTGGTTTATGGGAATGATGTATTTGCCCGAAGCTATGGGCCTAATATTTGGGAACGTTATCTTAAAGTTTTTGATAGTATTACAGTTTGTACACGCTGCAGAAAAGTAGTAGACAAAGATCAAGTAAAGGGAATTGATAAGGTAACAGGTGAACGCGTCCAATTTGATGACCGAATAGGAATGTTTTTAGGACCTGATGCATTTTTTTCAAAAAAAATATGGTCTATATTACGTGAGGATATTCAAAATCATGATGGTGTGATTATCCGTTTGGATAGCTTTATGGGATTAATGGCAGTTAGAGAGTGTAGACAACAGAACAAACCGTATATTATTGAATGTGTTGGTTGTGCTTGGGATTCTTTTTGGAATCATGGAATAGCAGGAAAAATTCTTGCACCATTTCTCTTTGCACAAATGAGAAAGGCTATAAAGAATGCACCTTATGTGATATATGTAACAAAGGAATTTTTACAGGGACGATACCCTACTAATGGAAGAAATACCAATATCTCCAATGTCGCTTTACCAACTATTGAAGATGTAGTACTCAAGGAACGACTTATGCGAATTGATAAAAATGACAGTGATAAGAAGCATTTAATGACATTGGCAAATGTCGGAATTCGTTATAAAGGTTTCCAGTTTGTAATACAAGCACTTGGTTTAATAAAAAAGCAAACGGGAAGATGTGATTATGTGTATCATATCGTAGGTGAGGGTGATCAGACATATCTCCGTGAGCAGGCAGATAAGGCGGGGGTAACAGAATGTATTGTCTTTCATGGTCCAGTAAAACATGAACAGGTTTTTGATTTACTGAAAAACGATGTCGATATATATATACAACCTAGTCTTCAGGAAGGACTGCCTCGTGCTATGATTGAAGCTATGAGTTGTGCTTTACCTTGTATAGGATCTGATGTTGCAGGTATTCCTGAACTTATACAATCTAATTATATATATCATAGGTCTCATAATATGTCTAAGCAAATAGCATCTATTTTGATATCTTTCAATAAGGAAAAAATGAAAGAGGCATCCAAATACAACTTTGAGGCTTCAAAAAATTATGCCTCTGAACTTTTGACAGAAAGAAGAACTAATTTTTTGACTGAATATAAAAAAAATCTGAATGTATGATATACTCAAGACAAGAGCTTAAGCGTTACATAATTTTAGATAGAGCTATACAACCAATAGCCCATCCTTTTCTGTCTGCAATAACTTTTAGTGAAAGTTGGTCTGTACGAAGATATTTGACGGTGTTGAGACATTTAGAATATCATAAGAATGTTCTATCATTATATAGAAGATTTTTTGTGCTGAAAAGAGATAAACGATGTATTCACTATATGATAATGGGGGGGATAATTTATCATATAGTATTGTATTTAGTATTCTTTATTTTTTGGAGACATAAATCATTAGTGACAGGAATACAGGTATATCCAAATACTTGTGGCCCAGGTCTTGCAATAACGCATCGAAGTTATGTACATATTGACAATATAACAAGGATTGGTCGAAATTGTTCTATACTTCCGATGGTTTTATTTGGTAAAAATAAACCAGGAAGGATAGTAGTTGGTGACAATGTGACGTTCGGATGTGGCGTAACAGTTCTTGCTCCATGTAAAATAGGAAGTAATGTTTTTATAGGAGCTGGTGCTGTGGTAAATAAGGATATTCCAGATAATTGTATTGTTGCTGGTGTTCCCGCTAAGATTGTACGTAAAAAAGAAGCTTTATAAGTAAACTGCCAATTAAGCATGGGGTGGGTTGAAAAAAATGATGTACTAACTACAGAAAAACAGTAGTTGCATTAACAAAGGGGATTCTATTATGTCGATTTTAAGAAGAAATTTAATTAATATTCGATAGCTCTAAAGATAATGACAAGGTCTTTGAGCTTTTGACGTACATATATTTTTATTAATCAAATACATATTATGACAATGAAATTGCGTAATGTGCCTTTCTCTCCACCTGATATGACGGAGGCAGAGGCTAGTGAGGTGCGTGATGCCATTTTGAGCGGATGGATTACTACTGGACCTCGTACTAAGAAATTGGAAAAGGAAGTAGCTGAGTTTGTCGGTGTAGAGAAGGCGGTTTGCCTGAACTCGCAGACTGCTTGTGCTGAGATGGCTCTCAGATTGCTCGGTGTAGGCGAGGGGGATGAAGTTATCGTTCCTGCTTATACTTATACAGCAAGTGCTTCTGTAGTAAAACACGTGGGTGCAACCATCGTCTTCGTAGATGTACAGAAGGATTGTCTTGAAATGGATTATGAGGCTTTGGAGAAGGCTATCACTCCTAAAACCAAGGCGGTGATTCCTGTGGATCTCGGTGGTATCCCTTGCGATTATGACCGCATCTTCGCTATCGTGGAAAGCAAGAAGGAGATGTTTACTCCTAAGACAGATCTTCAGAAGATGATTGGCCGTATCGCTGTCTGTTGTGATGCTGCCCATGCCTTTGGTGCATCTCGTAAAGGCAAAATGGTGGGTAGTATCGCTGACTTCTCTTCATTCAGTTTCCATGCTGTCAAGAACTTCACCACAGCTGAGGGCGGTGCCTTGTCGTGGAATCTTCCTTTCGGTAATGAGAAGGTGGTGAAGGATTTGGATAAGAATCCTGAGAATACCTTTAGCGGTGTGCCTGAAATTGAGGGGGAGACCTGGAACGAGAACCTGTATCGCAAGGCTCAGCTGCTGAGCTTGCATGGTCAGAACAAGGATGCCTTGGCTAAGACGAAGCTGGGTGCCTGGGAGTATGATATCATCGGTACCTGGTATAAGTGTAATATGACAGACGTGGTGGCTGCTATCGGTCTGGTTCAGATGAACCGATATAAAGGTATGTTGGAGCGTCGTCGTCAGATGATTGAGCGTTACAATGAGGCGTTCAAGGACATGAACGTGGCTGTATTGCCTCACTATAACGAGGAACATACTTCTTCCGGTCATCTCTATATCGTTCGCCTCCTGGGTAAAACCCGTGAGGAGACAAATAAGGTGATTGAGATGATGGCAGAGCGTGGCGTGGCTACCAATGTACATTACAAACCGCTGCCAATGATGACTGCCTACAAGAAGTTGGGATTCGACATCAAGGATTTCCCAAATGCTTTCCACATGTTTGAGAATGAGATTACTCTGCCTCTGAACACCAAAATGACGGATGAGGACTTGGAGTATGTAATCGAATGTTTCAAGGAATGCGTGAAGTAAGATTCTATGAAGAGATTATTTGATATCATTGCATCTGGATGCGGACTCATTGTTTTGAGTCCGCTCCTTTTGGTTTTGGCTATCTGGATTAAGTTGGATAGCAAGGGACCGGTGTTCTACCGTCAGGTGAGAGTGGGAAGACATAATAAGGATTTCCGCATCTTCAAGTTTCGTTCGATGAGGGTAGGGGCTGATAAGGGTTCCTTGGTCACCATCGGAGGTAGGGATCCTAGAGTTACCCGCTCAGGTTATTACATCAGAAAGTACAAGTTTGATGAGCTTCCTCAGCTGATCAATGTCTTTATTGGTGATATGAGTCTGGTGGGGCCTAGACCTGAGGTTCGTCACTATGTAAACTATTGGACTCCAGAGCAAATGCATGTGCTGGATGTAAGGCCAGGAATCACTGACCCTGCCAGCATCAAGTTCAGAAATGAGAATGAGTTAATGGAGAAGGCTGCTGATCCTGAGGATTATTACATCTATGTAATCATGCAGGAGAAAATCAAACTCTATCTGGAGTATGTAAAGAATGCCAGCTTCTGGTATGACATCAAGTTGATATTTAAGACATTTGAAGTGATCGTGAAAGAATAGCCCCACTCCATCAGGGGGGTGCGGGCTGGGACCGCCTGGGGATAGCTTTATTTAGTGATATTTTTCCTTAAAGAAAAATTTATGTTAGAAATAAACAAAGATTTCTTGGATTCTCTTTTTGCCAAGGCAAAGGAGAATCCTCGCTTACGCCAGAATTATGATCTTCGTACAAGTGCTGAGGATCAAAGTCAGAGAATACTCTGTGCCTTGCTGCCTGGTTCCGAAGTGGCGATACATCGTCATCCGAATTCATCAGAGAGTGTCATCTGTCTTTGTGGCAGAATGGATGACGTGATATACGAGGAGGTGGTATCGTATCTTCAGGATGGTGGGGATACCGTAAGAAAGGTCTCTTATCAAGAGATTGAGAGAATCCATCTTAATCCGAAGAATGGGGTGTATGCCTGCCAGGTGCCTAAAGGGGCATGGCATACGGTTGAGGTATATGAACCTAGCGTTATCTTTGAAGCGAAAGATGGGGCGTATGGGGAGGATGGAAGTGAGGCTGCTAGGGCTTAAAGGAATTCTTTAAGAAATCTTCTTTCGAAAACCTCCCTTCAATAGTCTTTAAGATCCTTTCGGTTCCCCTTACATGGGACAGAAACCTTCTTTACCATTAAAGAAGAAGTCTTTTGAAAACCTACCCGTCCTTCCTTACCCTTAAGGAAGGGTGTTCTAAAATCATCCCGTCCTTCTTTACCATTAAAGAAGGCTCCACCTTTCTCTCCAAGCCTCTCTTCCCTCAGGGACGAGAGGATGTAACCGCCCTCCGGTGCTCGGAACCGCTTCGCTTTATGGTTGGCGGGGCATCTAAGCCCTGCGCCATGTTGTGCGGGCTGGGACCGCATGGGTGATGCGGGGGAAGATCTTATGTACATCAAAACCCTCGCTATGGTTGTGCTGGCTGGGACCGCAAGGAGAATATGTTTAGTAGTATAGTAATCAATGAAGTGGAGAAAAGTTTTTCAAAAACAAAGATAAAAAGATAATCTGCTTAATGCTGTTGCTTCCAATAAATAATAAAAATAATGACTATGTATATTAAAATCTGGGTATTTGCATTATTACTATTGGTAATCTTGCTGGTAGGAGGATTGATAGGTTATTTGTGTCATTTAGGTATTGGTAACCTATGGACATGTTTGAAGTCTCTTGGTGTGAGCATTCGTAATCGCTTGGTGGATTACTGGTATATGCTGGTCTTCTTTGCAACAACGATTTATGTTTTGGCAAATTTCAAGGTTTGCATAGACTTGTCGTTTACAGAAGATTTTAATGGCAATAATCTAATTTTCTTATTTTGGTTAGTATTGATTATATTTCCAATGTTTGAGAGTTTCGAAGGATTTGGTATCAGTATCAAGAAGAGAAAACAAGAGAAAGCGGAGGATTTATTTACCAGGGAGTATCACAATAATCTGGTAGATGCTCAGGAGAAAGGAGATCGTGATGAATAATGGAATATATAGGGTTATCAATGAGGGAACCTCTCTTATGGGTAACAAATATCTTAATGAGGCTATGTTTAGAACATGGCTTGAATACTCATTGAAAATGCTCGATTTGGTTTGTGGTAACACTTTTATAAAATACCAATATTCTTCGTTTGCATTTCAAGTAATGAACTCTCCAAATACCCCCTTTGAAAAATTGAGCAAGTGTGTGGAAAATTTAATTAAGTTAGCATCAATGATTTAATTAAAGGGCTAAATATTAAGTGAATAAGTCTTTCTTCAGATGATGATTTATGGAAAAAAATGATATTATAGAAAATACAGGGCATGATGCAAAAGGAGCAAAAGGTTTTGATTATCAGTTCCTTTATTTTATAAATCGACTATTGAAAATGGTCGAAAAAGGAGATGTTGTTTTCTACGAAAAGTATGATGATGTTTCTATGTACTCAGAAGAAGGCCTTGTATACTTCCAGTTGAAACATACCATTGGAGGTAGTAATCAAAAAACTGTTAATCTAAGCTTGCGAGATCATGACTTGTGGAAGACCATAGCGGTTTGGATAGATATAATCAACAAACAGGAAGAAGATAAGCGGATTGACTTTTTGGAAAGTAATAGTTTTGTCTTGGTAACAAATAAAAACTCCGTAAACAATCCTTTCTGGATGGAATTGCAGAAATATCAAAATGGTGAAATTTCCTTTGATGATTTGAAGGAATTTTATACAAAAGTCTATGAGAAGACAAGAGAATCCAACCGGAAGGATGTAAATGCCCAAAAAGGAAAAACGACAAAGGGTTATATAAAATGTCTCATTGATTTTGATTATGCTGACCAATTTTTGAAATCAATGAGTATTTGTTTTGAACCAGATTTGAAAAGAGAGATTCTGGAGTCATTGGAACTCAACAAGAATATTCCCCTCAAAAATGTGGAAGAGGCTTATCAAGAGCTCCTAGGGATGATTAGAGATAAATACTATTCAGACCAAAAGGATTTCTATACAAGAGCTGAGTTTTCTAAGGTGTTTGATAGAATCTGTCAAAAATACAGAGGACGAAAGTTTTCTTTTATGAGGAATACAATGACGGAACTTCCTTCTCGGTTGGAAGAACAAGTATTCATAAAGCAGCTGATTGATGTGGAAGATATTTCACATGAAGATGTTGATGATATTGTTGAGTACACAAATGAAAAATTTGATTATATCAATAGTGTTAGAGCAGCAATAAAGAAAGATGAAGTTTCTGAGGATGAAGTTGAAAACGTCAGAGTTGATGCAGTAAGATATTGGCGTCGGAAATATAAACATTATATGGGACGTGTTAATCCTGCAGACAATGACAAAATTATAGAGAAAGCAAGCGACCTCTTAAATGATATAAGGGACAAAAATATATATTTTGTCGAGAAAGAAATAGAATCATATTTCTCTAATGGTTGCTTTTATTATCTCTCAGACAAAGACTCAGAACATGAACCGCAAATAGGCTGGCGACCTGGTTGGGAGGAAAAATACAAGAACAATGGATAGACTATATAATAATGAAGCAATAGTAGGATGTGTCATTTTGTTATTGCTTAATAGCTGTGATATGGAAATGGCACGATTGAGCATAGTAGTTCCCATGATTATCAATGATAAGCTAAGAAATCGTTTATCAAGGCATAAGGATAATACTATCGCTGAAAATGCAAAGCAATGCTATGCAGATTTGACATTGAACAGAATCTTCCAAGAACTGCTGATTATTGAAATCAACAGTTTGGTTATGTTGAGTCAAGCTGATTTGCTCTTGGTGACAAAAGACAAGATTTCATTAACTGATAATGGTAAGGAGGTTATAAAAGAGATTCGAAAGAACAATAGTAAACGCTTGAAGCGTATACAGAAAGCATATAATTTGATTTTGAATCGTGTAAATCAAGTTAGCACAGAACAATTGTATAAATCATTAAATATACAGTTATGAATTTTTATATAAGACAAATAAAATTATGGTTCAAACAAAATGTGGAGCCAAAGGTCTATGAGTTTGTACCTAACAAGATAAATGTAATTACAGGAGATTCTTCAACGGGCAAGTCTTCGATTTTGCGAATCATAGACTACTGTCTGTTGTCGGAACGCTCTACCATTGTGGAGGATGTAATCAATCAGAACGTCAAGTGGTATGGGCTTGCTTTTACTCTGAATAGTATTGATTATGTGGTAGCTCGAAAAAATCCTCAAAATGAAACAGTAGAGCAACAAATGTATTTCTCAGAAGGGAAAGATTTCCCTGATGAGTTACAGGCAAATACCAATCGTGGAGAGTTGTTGTTGAAATTAAATGAGATATTCCAAACTCCTAAAGCTACATTTAGAATAGATAAAAAGAAAACAGAAGTAAATTTGAATTTCCGTCATTTTCTGATTTTCTCTTATTTGACAGAGGACATCATTGCTACGATGAATACTTACTTTGATTCTAATTTCTTTGGATCAAAAATGGATTTTGATTATTTTCTTGATGATTTCATCAAAATAGCATTGAACATCGAGGATGCAAAACAGGATGAGCTCAAGAAAAAGTACGCAGAAGAAAAGAAAAAGATGGAGGCTGAATATAAGAAACGTGAGGACTATGCAAAGAAAAAGCTGACGTATGAAAAAACGCTTCTTCGTTTAAAAGACAAATTTGTATCTTTGGGTTTGGGAGAAAACAGTTTCTTTAATGATGTTGACACAATGCTCGGAATCGTGAAACAGGGACTTCATAAGTTTGAGCAATATTGCGACGATAACAAAATAATGAAGGATTTGGAAGATTTGAAGGAAAGTCGAAAAACGCTGACTGCTCAAATTGCCAAATACAATAATTTGAAGAGAGAATATAAGCGTTATCAAGATATTTCACAGGATCAAGGTGATAGTTTGGTGCCATTGGATTTTCTAAATAAACATATTGAGGAAGTTTTGGATTATGAAGATACGAAACTGCTTGTACAGAGCCTGAGAGATTCCTTACAGAAAATTAAAGATACCTGTGAGCAAAAAATAGAGTTGCCTGAAAATTTTGAGCAACATTACAAGGAATTGATAGAACAAAGGCAAGCTGTTGATTCCAAAATTACACGGATGGACAAGCTGTCAAAAAATGCTGCAAGTGTGAGATGGATGCATGAGGCTGTGAAATTAAAAATAGAATTTGAAAATTTAAAGGAGCCAAAGTCTAAGGGATTAACGGATTCAGAATATATCAATTTACAGGATGAGGTAAATGACTTAAGCGATAAGATATCCAGATTTATTTCAAATAAATCCGAAATTGAAGCAGATTTGGATGATGCTATCAACAAATACTATGGTTCGCAAATAGGTATATCTGCATCCTATAATTCTTGTCGTCCGCATTTTAATATTGAAGAGCGAATGTTGATGTTGAAGAGCCCGGATTCTAAATTCTATAAACGCAATGTGGGTAGTAAATCAAACTATATGTTTATGCACTTATGCTTCTTCTTGGGACTTCACGACTTCTTGTTGCAACAGAACAATGCATTCGTACCGAATTTTTTATTTATAGACCAGCCAAGTATTCCTTATTATGCAGATAAAACCAAGCATAATGAAAATATCCAAAATGATGATGAGAAGAAGTTGCGTGATGCCTTCTGCTTAATGAATCGTTTTATGGATACTATTGTCGGTTTGAAGAAACGGGACTTTCAGATAATTATGATAGAACATGCAGACAGTAAATACTGGGATAATTTTAATTATTTTGAAACTCGATATGTATTTACTGAAGATAAAGACTTTGGTTTAATTCCTGAAATTTTAGCAAGAAAATCATGAAAATTAAATTAGGTAATATTGCTTATGCTGTTGTTCAGATGGTTGGCAACAAAACGAATGGCGAAGGTGTGGCATTCTCATCAGAAAAGATTGATTTGAGTGAGATTAAAGGCATTCTCTTTGAATTATTTGATAAATCGCTGAAATATGATGACCTAAAGCGTTTGGACTTTGTTGGCGGAGTGAAACTAAATCCTGTTTACAATTTCGTGTCATCCATTTTTGATGACGAGAATTCTTTTATACAAGAAGCTAATAATTTAGCTACTTACCTCTATCAACAAAGCCTTCATCCTTCAATCAAGAATGGAGAGTTTTACGTGATGAAGATTAATGATTGTATAGTAGATGGGGACAAGGTTGATGCCGTAGGTTTGTTTAAATCGGAACTTCATGATACAGTTTTAAAAGTTGTCAATAATAGCAATGGAATACAGATAATCCCAGAAAACGGAATGAGTTTGAAGAAACTGGATAAAGGTTGTGTTGTGTTCAATAAGAACCGCGATGACGGCTATGTTGTTGCGGTTCTGGATAGCAATACTCATGATGCTAATTATTGGACGGATGCTTTCCTACATGCTGTATCATGCAAGGATAGTTATCATGATACAATGAACTATATTGACTTTTGTAAAGGCTTTATGGCAAGTGAAACTATGGAGACCGTATGCAAAGCAGATAAGGCTATTTTGATGAATAAGGCAATAGAAACATTGAAAAGTTCGGAAGAATTGGATTTCTCGTCTTTTGTCAATCAGGCTTTTGGTGAAAAAATGAAAGGGCAGGTAGACGCATTTAAAGAAGACTATGAACTTTCTCAAACAAAATTGCCAGATACCATATTACCTTCAAAAGCAGCCGTAAAGAAACAGGATACAACTAAAATTACTACAATAAAACTAGATAAGAACTTTGATATTAAAGTCAAAGGTGTCAAAGACTTGTTGGAGCAAGGCTATGATGAAAATAGAGGTATGAAATATTACAAACTTTATTACGAAGAGGAAAAGTAAAAAAAGTATTATGCTGAAATTCAAGTTGATAGATAAATGTTGTATTGTTATTAAAACTAGATATTAGTTCTATGATAGAATTTAAAGGAGCAAAATGGCAGAAGTGTGATTTTCATCTTCATACTCCTGCAAGTAAATGCTTTAGGGATAGAACTGTTACTGCAGAGCAATGGGTTGACAAATGTTTGGATCAACACCTTGATTGTGTGGCTGTAACAGATCATAATACAGGAGCTTGGGTGGATAAGATTAAAGAGGCTGCTCAAGATAAAAGGCTTGTAGTCTTCCCTGGAGTAGAATTGACTTGTGATACATCTAAAGTTCATATTTTAGTATTGTTTGATGTTGATAAGGATACTCAATATGTAGAGGACTTTATAATTAAATGTGGTATAGAAAGAAAGGATTTCGCTACTTCTGATGCTTCTAGCCCCAAATCATGTATGGATATTATTCAATTGGCGCATGATTGTGGAGGCTTAGCTATTCCTGCTCATATAGATGAATTTAATGGTCTGGGACTGCTCTCTAAAAAAGTAATAAGTGATGTTTTTTCTTTAGATATACTAAATGGTGCTCAGTTTGTGTTTTCTGAATTCACTCAATCTGGTCTTAAAATAGAAGATATATGTCAATCCTATAATGCCAGATATGGAAGAAATGCTGGAGATATTGGTAATGAACAAATCAAGCAGTATTATCAGTGCGTACAAGAGGCTATAAAGAAAAATGTTGCTCTGCTTACTTTCTCAGATAATCCTGATGCATCTAATCCTAGCAAGCATGGTCTGGATGGGATCGGAAATGCCTATACATGGATTAAAATGAGCCAAAATCCTTCTTTGGAAAGTATTCATCAGGCATTATTGTTTCCTGAGCGCATCAAAAATTGCTTCGTTAGTAAGTTCTATCCTTATGTGGAACCTTCTCTTTGGATACAATCAATCGACGTAAAGAACACCAAGCTGACAAAGAATGATGAATCTTTTCATGTGGATTTCAATCCTCAGCTAACAACCATTATTGGTGGTAGAGGTAGTGGTAAATCTAGCGTGTTTCGTTTTTTAAGGGGTGTTTTACACCTGACAAAAGATATAGACCAATTGGGGGAGATAAAGAGCGATCAATCGAGATTTTTCCAAAAAGATAAAGATGGAACGGGAGTATTAAAGGACGATACAGAAATCAATGTAAAATTTGTCCGTGATGGAATTTTATATAAAATCTGTTATCGTCATGAAGGTGATTCTCTGGAAATCTTTAAATATGAAAGTGATGATTGGGTGCTGATAGAGGATTCTAATTTCTTGGATTTTTTTGTTTTGGAGCAGTATTCGCAGAAGCAAATTTTCGAAATGGCCAAAAAGACGAATACTTTGAAAAATCTCATCGACCATGGTTCTGATGAGATACAGCGATTGACAACGGAAATTAAAGAATATAAGAATCAATATCTTACAGCTAAGGCTCAATTGAAAATGAATTTGACGGCTGAAGAGCAGATAGGAAAACTTAATACCGAGATTGAAGATCTTAACAGTAAAATCAATAGCTTCAAGGCTTCTAATATTACAGAAATTGCCGATAAGCAGGAAAAGTTTATCAAGCATTACCAGTTGATAGATGATCATTTAGGTGAACTTTCTAGAAGAATTGAGGCTATCATAAAAGCGTTAACGTTATTGACAAATAGCAAAAGTGAACTTGATTTGTCTGATATGGATGTTAAATACAGAGCTGAGATAGAAAAAATGCTTGCCCCTTTATATGAGCAAGTAAACTCTGTAGTAGGTGGAACGAATGAAAAGTTGAAAGCTTTACAAGCTGATATTTTTCAAACTTTTAGCAGCTTTCAGGAAAATACATCATTTATGAAGGACAAGAATGCGTGTCATGAAATATTTGAAAAAAGAAGAGATGAGTTGGAGAAGAATGGCATAAATAACTTTTCGAACTACAATAAGTATCTGGAACTCTTAAGAACAAAGGAATCTCAAAAAGGGGAATTGCAAAAGATAGCAGAAACGCTTCCTGATTTGAAAGAAAGGATCATTCAGCTAAGAGATGCTATTTATAATAGGATGGAAGAACGAACCTCATCAAGAAGAGGTTCTGTTGATAAGTGCAATACGCCTAAAGTTCGCATTGATATAGTCCCACTATCGGATAAAAAGCAATTCATAGCAAATTTTCGACGTATTATTCAGAAGGATAAGGGGTATGATAAGGCCTTGCAAAAGATAGAAACAATTTGTTTTCCACAAAGACCAGGCAAATTTAAACAACTATATTATTCTATCCTTGATGATTTCCAAAGAATTAGAAAAGGGGAAAACTCTGAGCTAGATTTTGATGGAACATTCTCCAATATGATTAAGTCTTTGACTGATGAGCAAATTTCTAGGTTGGAAGTCTTGGTTCCAGGTGACATGATTGATGTAAAATATAAGCCAAATGGCAGTTCTAACTTCAAGTCAATTGTAAATGCTTCGGCTGGTCAAAAGACGACGGCTGTCTTGACTTTTATATTGTCGCAAGCAGGTTGTCCGTTATTACTTGATCAGCCTGAGGATGATCTGGATAATCGCTTAGTATGTGACTTGGTTGTTGAGAAGATTAAAGCGATTAAAGAAAAACGCCAGGTAATTGTGATTACCCATAATGCAAATATTCCAGTTATTGGTGATTCTGAATATATTATAACAATGGATTCAAACTCGCGATTCTTGAAGGAGCATTCTGAGGGTATGGTTGAAGATGCTGCTGTAAGAAATGACATTTGTGAAATTATGGAAGGTGGTGAAGATGCTTTTAACAAAAGAGCAATAAGGTACAAGCAATTAAAACATTAAGGATATGATGACATTCTACGATAAAAATGGTTATGCTGTATGTTATACGATGGATAATATTCATTTGTATAGTTTTGATGGCTACCCTTTGGCTTATTTTCATGCTGATAAGGTCTGGTCTTACAGCGGACACTGTCTAGGTTGGTTGCATAACAATTGGATAATTGATGTTAACGGATACTATGTGTTCTTTTCTGAGTATGCAATGGGAGGAGTGCTTAAGCCGTTACGTCATTTGAAACCTTTGAAATCGCTTAGGAGATTAAGACCATTAAAAAGTCTCCGGCATTTTGCTCCTCTGAAGCCTTGGGTAAAGTCACAATGGTCATCTTTGAGCTTTGAGGAGTTTTTTGGTATTTCTTGATAGTGTAAGTTATTCTTGATTGAGATTTAGCTATGCAAATATTACATCCGATTCAATATAATTTTGTCTTAGGTGAACGTCCTCCAAGGAATAATCCTGCGTTTATTGTTCCTGAAGAGCTCACGAATGATTTCTTGTTTTCTTTAGGGTTATATCCTCATACTTTTGAGCATCTTGTGATGGGGAGTGATTACTATCAAGCTGTTCTGAATACTGGAGAAAGAAGTGGTTATTTGGTTACATTCATTTATGCTGATTCGATTCATCTTGCAGGAGCATTGCCGTTAATGCAAAAGGATGATGCTGTTAATGTCTATTTTATCTGTACCGAAACAATAAATTGTTTAGATGAAATAGCGGCTGCTTTGAAGAATAAACATAATGAGAGATGTTTGTATCTGGTAAATGAATTCCAAAAGGCTTGGTTTACATGGGGTAACGTCTTTTCTTCTTCTCGTGAGGCAATAGACTACTTGAAGACCTTGGCTCCTAAATATGTTGATTTTGCTAAGATAGACAAGCCTTATTATGTGTCAGAGTGTATTAAAGATATTGATAATGGACTGACCTTCAATCCAACAGTTATCAATACCTTGACAAGTCATAGTATGTTGGGCGACTGGAATTATTTAATGAATGAATATAGTAAGGAAGACAGATTGAGAGATGCAGGAGAAGCGTGTAGGCAATCAGATACTTTTGAAAGACAGAACAAGTTGATTCTTCAAATAATCAAAATGATGGATATTGAGACACAAGCTCTATATCCTTTACATAAAACTCATGTAACATTGGATCAGGTTAATTCTCCTTTAATTATAACTCTTCCTTTTACACATAAGGATATGAGAGATTATTTGAAGAATATTCATGTTCCTGGTTATGACAATGTTGAGAAATCTCTTCGGTATGTACTATCTCAACCTACGAATAAAAATTACACGATTGATTTTCACATAGAAGAGGGTGATGCTGTACTTTCTTTAGAAATGGTAACTGCAGCTTATTCTTTTGTGTTTTTCCCTCGAGGACGATTTTTGGATATAGTTGGGCAACTACATGCATCTTATAAGTTTTCTCCTTATTTGAGATTACCGTTTCAAGGCGTTGAAATTAATCGTGAACTATCATTTGTTGCTCCAAGTATTTCTGAAAGGTTGTGTAATGCAAAAGATAAGGAGAGCTTAGAGAAAATAATGAAGCAGGTTGGGGCAAAAATTGTTGAAGGTTCTCTTTCACAAGATGCGCAGAAAATGTTGAAAGAATGTACCAAACAGATTGTTGCAATTACTGATTTGCCAATTGAATGGCTTCCTTTAGATGGTATTCCTTTGGGATTCACGCATGATATTTGTAGAATTGCAGAGTTTCCTCTGGAAGGTAATCTTATGCACTATGTTGTCAATGAAGTACAGAAATATAGAATACCAAAAGATATTCTGAAACATACGTTGGTAGTTTACGGTACGAGGGATGAAGCATTTGTTTACTATCAAAATGAATGTGATAATTTGGCTAAGAAACATGGATTTACAACACAATATTGTGTAAATAAACAGCAGTTCTTTGATGTGGTGAAAGAAGTAGCCCCCCAGCTATTAGTTATTGATACTCATGGTAATTATGATGAAAAATCCCACCAATCTTATTTGCTTATGGGTGATGAAAGAATCTATCCGCAGGATATAATTGAACATCATGTCCAAGTTCCGCTGGTTTTCCTTTCGGCTTGCAATACGGCACCTACATATAATATGGTGTATACCTTGGCCAATGGTTTCGTACAGTCTGGTTCTTTGGCGGTTACATCTTCATACCTTCCTCTTGATGTCAGTGAGTCATCTACTGTATATTTAAGATTACTTGAACAGCTTTCTGTTGCCTCTAGTCAAAGTATACACAAAAACTGGCTCGCTTTCATAAGTCATCTTTTGCGCAGTTCTTACATACATCAAGCTTTCTACAATTATTATAAGAATACCAAAAAAAGTATAGTTGATGTAGCTGTCAATGGTTTATGTACGCAATTTTTGACTCGGTCAATGATCTTTGATTGCCGAAGAAAGGTATATGAAGAACTACATGCAGGTTTGGATGTGGAAGGTATCCATGTTGACACATCTCATAAAATACCGCATTATCTTATGTATACCACTTTAGGGCGAGCGGATTTGATAGACTTTGAAAGTTATCATGAAGAGTTGAATGACCGAATCGAAACCATGTTGCAGAAAGGTGATGCTGGACATTAATTGAAGACAGCACAGAATTGTACCATGTTGTCACTGCAATTGATACCGTTCGTATCGAAGCAAACGGTACTATTCAAATGATATCGTCTGTAGTAAATGATAACACCTCGTTAGCGTGGTTACAGGTGTCGCCTACTACGAGAGTTGGAGACACCTGCTGTAATGACATCTTATAGTTCGATGTCTAGGATTTCCATCATTTCTGCTGCTGTAATTACCTGCGGTTCTTTTGGAAAATGCTTGAGGTTGCCTGTAACCAAGAAGGAATCTTCCTTGCTCAGGCAGACTTCGTAGAAGACTCGGTCATCCTCATCTGGCATTTCGCCATCATAGGGAAAACGGGATGAATCAATGCCGTTTTGTTTTACAAGTTCTATAACTGTGCAGATTTGGTCGTCTGACAACTTGAATTTTGCACGATGAAGCACTTCATCGTATTCTTTTATAATGTCATCATTATATAAAGGTATAATACGATGAAGGAGCAAATTTTCTAGAACTCTAGCTGTTGAAGCATTTGAGTTGTGAGTGATAAGGGCTGATACAAATATGTTTGTATCAATGACTGCATATACCATTGCGTTCTTTTCTTAATCGTCTGACTTCTCTGATTTCTTCATTGATTTCATCAAGCGTGAGCTCTGGGGTTTCACCTCTTTCTGCTTTAGCTCTAAGTTGCTTGAACGCAGCCTTTGCTTTTGCAGTCACTTCATCTTCTTCTTCATTTTTTGCTTGAATAGAGAATGGAATGCTCTTACTGCGAATTACTGCCTTTACAAAGATGTTGATGGCGGTATTCGCACTCATACCGAATTGTTCGCAGAGTTTATCAAACTGTGCTTTCTGCTGATTGTCCATACGGACTGTCATTGCTGTCTGTGCCATAAGCCGATAATTGTAAAGTTATACATTTTGACTGCAAATATACATCATAATGGCGTAAAATGGTACAAGGTGGCTTATAATTTAATAAAGATTAAACTTTAGGATGTAACCGCCCTCAGTGCTGTTTTTCTAAAATCATCCCGTCCTTCTTTACCATTAAAGAAGGCTCCACCTCTCTTCTCGGTCTTCTCCCCTCAGGGAAGAAGAGGAAAACCGCCCTTAGTGTTGACTTTTCTACCTCTCCGTCTCTCCTGCAATGAGAGTTCCACCTCTAACCAAGCCTTCCTCCTCAGAAGGAAGGATGTAACCGCCCTCCGGTGCTCGGAACCGCTATGCTATAAGGTTGGCGGGGCATCAAAGCCCTGCGCCATATTATGCGGGCTGGGACCGCCTGGGGATTAGTTGCTAAGACTTGCTATAATAGGGTGATAGATTACTGATTTTGAGACTAATTTGCTGATAACTTGTAGATTTCTTTCGATTTTCTTGGTGGTTTCGAAGAAAAAGTGTAATTTTGCATTAGAGAATGAACGTTTAATATAAAGTTTATGGAAACAGCAATATTTAATCCGGTTCAGCAACACTTGTTGAAGATGTTTGCCTTTGATGGTTCAGAAGAAAGACTTTCTGAAGTGAAAAATGTTTTGAGTGATTATTTTCGCAAAAAAGCAGATGCTTGCTTAGAAGGTCTTTGGAATTCTGGGAAGCTGAATCAGGCAAAGCTTGATGAACTACGTCATCAAGACTTGCATACTATGTTGAAAAAGTAAGATCTTATGGAAAGAATAGTATTGGATACTAACTGCCTTATACAGAGTATATCACCAAGAAGCCCATATCGTCGAATCTGGGATAGCTTTTTTGATGGTACTAATCTTTTGTGCGTCACTACCTCCATATTAAACGAATATGAGGAAATATTAAATCTCTTGGCCAATGAAGAGACTGCCAAATATATCATTGATGCAATTGTTAGTAATCCTTATACTATATTCATAACCGTATATTTTGATTTCAATTTGATTCAAAAAGATCCGGATGACAATAAATTTGTGGATTGTGCAATAACTGCTGGTGCTAGGTATATAGTTACCGAAGATCATCACTATGACGTAATAAAGTGGAAAGATTTTCCTGGTCTTGATGTTGTTGGTTTGGATGAATTCTTAAAACATCTATTAAAGATTAATCTTTAAAAGGATTCTGAAGCTGTCTTTTGAAAACCTGCCTTTAAAAATCTTTATGCCCCTTTCGGTTCCCCTTCAAGAGGACAGAAACCTTAGGGACGAGAGAATGTAATAGCCCAGCAGTGCTGTTTTTCTAAAATCATCCCGTCCTTCTTTACCATTAAAGAAGTTTTTCGAAAACCTACCCGTCCTTCCTTATCGTTAAGGAAGGCTCCACCTCTCTTCTCGGTCTTCTCCAATGGTCTTTACACCCCCTTCGGTTCCCCCGTTTGCGGGGGACAGAAACCTCAGGGAAGAAGAGGAAAACCGCCCTCCGGTGCTCGGAACCGCTACGCTATAAGGTTGGCGGACCAAAGCGGTCTGCGCCATGTTGTGCGGGATGGGACCGCCTGGGGAATAGCAGGTTATAGTTTACTGTTAATAGTTTATAGTTTACAGATTTTTGTGGTAATTTGTTGATGAGTTGCAGATTTCTTTCGATTTTCTTGGTGGTTTCGAGGAAAAAGTGTACTTTTGCGGTTAGATATTAATAAAATGAATTATTATGGCACAGGTAGCAACAATGAATCAAGCTCAATTGCAAATCCTCGATATGCTGTCATTTATCAAGACTCCTGAGGCTTTGCGAGATTTGAATAAGGTAATCTCCGATTATTTTGTTCAGATGGCTGATGCTGAATTAGATAGAATGTGGAATGAAGGAACCCTGAATGAAGAACGTATCGAGAGTTTCCGGCATCTCCATGAACGTACTCC
>ERZ1023839.134-NODE-134-length-24146-cov-10.245652_pt1 | contig 24146 bp, 30 predicted proteins | sample MGYA00380383_ERZ1023839 | MGnify/ENA primary metagenome ERZ1023839 (study PRJEB33179, sample SAMN07449065) | human gut metagenome | biome: Human-gut; feature: Human associated habitat; material: Faeces | host: Homo sapiens | place: India:Kasaragod | collected... | reverse complement strand
CCCGACTCCGCGAGCCGCGGAGGCGGCCACTGGTGCCGCGAGCGGGGGCGGGGCATACACCGACCCGCGATTCGATTTCATGGCGGGGGGGGGTGAGGCGAGATGCGACCCGGGAGCGACAGGGGCCGCGACCGCGAGAAGTGGATCCCCGGCGAGGCCGAGCGTCTGGCCTTCTACCGCAGGTGCAGCGAGGAGTGGAGGCGCTGCCTTCTGCTCAACGCGAGGGCGGCCGCGTGCGAGTCGCTGGCGTCGGGGCGCGTCGTCGAGATGCGCCGCTGGAAGCGCTAGCCGGGATGGGGTGCGGGGCGCTGAGGGAATAGTCAATACCGGACAACCGTATGAAAGGAACGATGATGGCAGGGGAAATCGAGAAGGGGGATGCGGCGGAGAAGGCAGAGCCGACGCCGCTTGAGAGCTACCGCGACAAGGCGAAGAAGTGGGCCATCGGGCTGCTCGTCGCCTCCATCGCGCTGAGCGCCACGGCGCTCGTGTGCACGGCGGGCGTGCGTGAGTACCCGAACGATGACGACTACAGGGCGGTCGGCAGGTACTCGTACGACCCGGACACGGACAGCCTCGGGCCCTACGGCGAGGACGGGGAGTTCGACAGCGACATCTACGAGGAGGCCACGGGCAACATGAACAGCAGCAACGCGTCCATGACGGTTGCCGCCTCGCTCGCGACGAACGCCTCGACCGTATGCGACGCCGCCACGGGCATAGCCATTGTGATGTGGGCCGGGTCGAGCATGCTCGTCGCGTACAAGCGATCGTAGGGAAAAGCAGGAGGCGCTGCCCGGGGTCGGGCGGCAGCGCCTCCAGAGGGCCATATCAACACACGGTAGATAGGCGGCTACATTATGCCACGAAGGGCAAGACGCCGCTCGTGGGGCTCCGTGACGGAGGTCCAGCGCGGCAGGAGGTACATAGTCAGGTGGATGGAGAACACCGACGCCGGCCGCAAGCGCCGGTCGAAGACGCTCCGGTGCACCGCCGCCGAGGCGTCGCGCTTCCTCGCCATGAAGGAGGTCGAGCACGGCACCGAGCGCCGCACGCCCACGTTCGGCGAGGTGTACGGCATGTGGTACCGCCCGTGGCTCGAGCGGAGGGCGGACGAGGGCAGAATAAAGGCCTCGACCGCGACCCGCTACATGGAGACGTGGGAGAAGCTGTGCTCCGCCAGATGGGCAAAGACGCCCATCGACAGGCTCAGGCCCGCAGAGTTCCAGGAGTGGCTGCTGGGGCAGAACAGGGGCAACGCCAACATCTCCATCGTCGTCATGCGCAAGATGCTGGACATATCGCTGCGCAACGACGCCGTCGAGGTCAACGTCCTCCGGCGCGACTACGACCTCCCCGTGGCGACGACCCGCAGCAAGGCCCTCACGGTCTACGGCATCGCCGAGGCGACCGGCGCGCTCGCCGCCGTGCGGGGGACGCTCGCCGAGGCCCCGTTCATCCTCTCGTGTTTCGGCGGGTGCCGCGTTGGCGAGTCGCTTGGCGTCCGGGTCGACGAGGTGTCCCGCGCCGAGTCCGACGGGGTGGCGTTCGCGGCCGTGCCCATCGAGCGGCGCATGCTCAACACGGGCGGGCTGCCGCTGCCCGACGGCGACCTCAAGACGCCGCAGAGCAGGCGGACGGCGCTCGTGCCCGAGCCGTATTGCGAACGTCTGTTTGAGATAATCGCCGAGCGCCGCGAGCTGGGCACCGTCTGGCTGGCCGATCGCGGGGACGGCCTGCCCCTCAACAAGAACTCCTACATGTACCGGTTCAGGGATGCCGTGGGCGACTCGGCGATACCGCTGTCGAACCTGCGCTCGTCCTGGCGCACGTTCGCCGAGTACGAGTGGGAGGTGCCCGCCGACACGCTTGAGCAGCTGATGGGCCACGCGCTTCCCGGCGTCAGCGGCAAGCACTACATCCGCCCCTCATTGGACGATTTAATGCACTCCTTCGCCGTCCCGTACCGTGCGCACATCGGGGCCAGTTAGGATATTTTGGGATATTAGATAACGTTTTAGCTGGTAGATTAGCTATTCAGTAGAAGCGCTACTTCGCCTAGGTTATTACAAGGGGTACAGCCATTACAGAATCCTGCGGTTTTAGGTACAGCCAGTACAGTAAGTACAACGGTTACAAACATTTTCCGCGTATTTGGGATATAGCTGGGATACGTTTTACCTCCGTATCAATAAGGATGACAGCGGCTGTTTTATCGATACCCCTGTAACGCAGAAAAGCCCCCTCCCCGCTTTCATGGCGGGGAGGGGGCTTCGTCGCTTATATGCCGTAGATCGCCGTCACAACCGGCGAGGACTCACCGACCCCGGCGACGCCGTAGTCGTGGCCGCTGCCGGTGTTCACCTTCGCGGCGACTGTCGAGACCACGGTCGCGCGGTTGCTCGCGATCGAGAGGACCGCGTAGAGGTGGTAGAAGCTGCCGCCCCTCAGGCACACGCCGTGGAGGTAGGCGGTCGAGCCGAACTGCCAGCCGACGAGGGGCGAGTCGAACCCCTCGAGCGTGACCGCGAGCATCGTCTTGGTGTGCACGTAGTTCACGGTCAGCGCGGAACCGACGGCCGCGCTCCCGCCCCAGAGCTTGTTTGCCAGAAGGTCGACCACGCCGATGCCGCGCGGGCCGACGAGCGAACCCTTCTTAACCCAAGCCATGGCTACTCCTTAACGTACCAATCGCCGTTCGTCTGGATGAAGATGTCGCCGACCTTGCCCTGGGTGCTGGTAGGTGCCGTCGCGCCGGTGAGGATGGTCGAACCGGCGGAACCGGTCTCGCCCGTGGCACCGGTCTCGCCCCTCGCGCCGTCCTTGGCGTAGTAGGAGACGGAGTACACGGTGGACGTGGTGCTGTCGGTGTAGGTCACGATGGTGCGGCTCCACAGGAACTGGCCCTGAGAGACGGCGGGCACGGCCGCGACCCAAGAGCCGGTGGGGACGGTGGTGCCGGAGGTGCCGACCTGATAGGTCACGGCTGCGGACTTGACGCCCTTGCCGGTGGCACCGGTCGGGCCCTGAGGGCCGGTCTCGCCGATGGGGCCCTGCGGGCCGGTCGCGCCGGTCTCGCCCTTGGGGCCCTGAGGACCGGTAGCACCGGTCTCGCCCTGCGGGCCCTGCGGGCCGACGGCACCCGCTGCGCCGGCGGGGCCCTGAATGCCCTGAGGGCCTTGGATGTTGCCGACGTTCGACCAATTCTTTTTGGTCACGTCCCAAACGTACAGGTAGCCGTTGACGAGCCAAGCGTCGCCTGCGGAGCCGGTGGACGGGAGCGCGGAGGCGCTGTCCTTGGAGCCGAGGATGTTGACGCCAGCGCCGTCCTTACCGGCGGGGCCCTGAATGCCCTGAGGGCCCTGCTCGCCGGTAGCGCCCTTGGGGCCGGTCGCGCCGGTGGGGCCGGTCGGGCCCTGAGGGCCGACCTCGCCCTGCGGGCCGGTGGGTCCCTGCGGACCCTGCGGTCCCTGCGGTCCTACGAGGTTGCCCTTCTTGTTCCATGCCATGGGAAGATCCTTTCTACTACTCCCAGATGAAGATGTCCCCGGTGTCGGGGTTTATCGCCACATCGCCCTCCTCGGCGATGTCAACAACGTCGTCCCCCGGGTAGAGCCGCACGCTGCGGCCCTGCTTGCCTTGGGGGATGCCGAGCGAGAGCACGTGGTCGCCGAACTGGGCGGTCGCCGTGCTCCCCGGCGGCAGGGTCGTGACCTCGATCGAGTCGACCCTGCTGGATAGCGCCTTCTCGTACGCCTCGCGCCACTGCGTGAGCGTCGGGTCAGACGGGGACTGGGCCCCGTAGACGCTCGTCGACGGCAGCACGCGGAAGGCCGTGGGGAAGTCGATGGTTCGCAGCACGTCGCCGCCGCTGCCGCCCTCGACGGTGAGCGAGACGAAGCCCGTCTCCTCGATGACCTCGTGCGGGATGGGCCAGAGGCCGCTCCCGAGCCGCGCGGGCGCGATGCGCTCGCCCGACCCGCCGAGGGCCACGACGATATCCAGACCGTCCCACTCGTCGTCGAGATCGAGCGAGAGGTAGTCCATGCCGACCGTGCCCTGCACGAGGTCGATTCCGTCGATGCGGGAGGTGCGGCCGCGAACCGTCACGTTGTGGACGAGCATCCGCACCCCCTCCCTAGTTCGCGTAGCGCGTGCCGCCGGTGGTGCCGAGCGCCACGTAGCGGGTGTGCCCGCTGTACGAGGTGTAGACGCCCCACACGTAGCCGCCCGCGGCAACGGTGCGGGAGATGTTGACCGTCTGGCCCGCGCGGTACATGCCGACGATCCCGTAGCCGGTGCCGGCACCAGAGCGGATGTTGACGTTGGTGTTGAAGCGGTAGGTTCCCGTGCGCCAGCCGGTGGAGCCGGTCGATGCGGACGCGGACGAGCCGCCCTTGATCAGGTAGTCGTCCGATGCGACGGCACCGGTGGCGCGGCCCACGGCCACGTAGCGGGTCGCCCCGCTCCAGCTCGTGTAGCGGCCCCAGACGTAGCCTCCGTTGATGGCGTACCAGTCATCGAGGTTCACGGTCTGCCCGCGCGTGTACTGCGTCACCACGCCGCCCCAGATGGAGGAGCGGACGTTGAGCGCGTCGACCATGCAGGTGTAGGTGCCGCCGAAGCCCGTGCCGGTGGACGGGGTCTGGGCGGGCACGCCTGCGTCGGTCGAGGGCTGGTAGCCGCCGTTCATGTAGCCCTTCACGCGGGCCACGAACGAGTCCCACGACTGCCCGTATGCCTGGAAGTAGCCGACGGGGTCGGTGTGGTCGGTGCCGCCCCAGATGTAGCGGCACTGGTTGTGGCTGATCATGCGGTCGATGCCCCAGCCGCGGTACTTGAGGTAGCCCGCAGCCCACTTGGCGGCCTCGTCGAACTGCTTGGAGAAGTCCGAGGCGTTGGTCGCATGCGCCAGCTCGATGTTCACGCAGTTGTAGTTGCCCGAGCCGACCGCCCACGCGAGGCGGTTGTCGGCCATGCAGTGGTAGACGGTCGAGCCGTCGGTCTCCATCACGTACTGCACCGCGTAGTCGTAGCCGCGCGAGTACAGCAGCATGTGGTTGTACGCGCTCGCGCCCGGGTTCGCGGTCTCGTGGATCACGAGGTAGGACGGCGAGGCGTAGCCGTGGCCGGAGTTGACGATGGTCTCCCTCTGCACGTAGGCGAGCGCGGGGGCCGCGCCGCCGAGCGCGAGGGCGAGGGAGAGCGCGGAGCACGCGGCGACCGCCGCGAGGCGCTTAAAGCCCTTCATCGGCACCGCCCCCCTTGCCCTTGTCCGTGATGCCCGGGGTGGTCGGGTCGGTGACGACGCCGAGGATCACGAGCACGGAGAACAGGGCGTTGACGATGGCTGCGAGCTGCTGGTTGAGCACCACGAAGTCCCATTCGTAGCCGAACGGGGCAGCGCACACCTGCACGAGCAGGAGCACTGCGGGGATGAGGGTGAGCCAGAAGCCCTTGTTGCGGATTCTGTCCTGCCAGTTCATCGCTGGCCTCCTTTCTAGTCGGTCCCGCCCGCCTTGCACATGGCGCACTGGGACTCAATTCGCTTGACGTCGTTGAAGAGGGTCGCAATCTGCTCGGTGTGCTGGACGATGCTCTGGCCGTGGTCGTCGAGCTTCTTGCTCATGTCGCGCACCGTGTCGCGGGTCTCGCGGGCCATCTCGTTGTTGCGGTCGAGCTTGTCGTTGACCAGCTGGTCGCGAGCAGAGCTGTCGCGCGTCTTGCCGACGAAGGAGCCGACGAGGGCGAAGGCCGCGATGAGGAGCGACCCGAGCGCGATCATGTCGGACGTCTGCGTAGGGTTCATGGAATCACCCCCGTTCCCGCGGCATGAAGGGGGCCGGGGCCCGAAGGCCCCGGCCCCTGCCGGTTATTCGCTCGTGACGCGGACGCTCGTTGGGCCCGTCGTTCCGGCGGCGCTCGCGGTCAGCGAGAGCACCTTGGCGTCGGAACAGCGGGACCCCTTGAGGGTCGCGGTAAGCGGTATGGCGATCATCTGGTTCGCGGCCGTCGATGTGGCGGTGGCGGAGGCCACGACCACGTTGCCGTCGACCAGATTCACGGTGACGGCACCGGCTGCGGTCGGCGCGAAGCACACGCTCGCGTCGACGCGGATGTAGCCGGGGCATGGCACGCGGACGGCGTCGCCGTCGAGTGCCATGCAGCCGCACCGGTGGGTGGCGCTGCCGAGCGGGAGCGTGGCCCCCGCAGCGACGGTCGCGCCGCCCGTGGTGTAGGTGGAGAGGATGGATGACATGGCCACCACCCTCTAGAAGCCGCCGCAGCAGCCCGCACCGAAGTACGGGTTAGGCCCCGCGCTGTAGGTGGTTGCGTTGGGGTAGCGCACCACTCCGCAGAGCTGCTGCTGCATGTAGAGCTGGTTGAGCTGGTTCTGCTGGGCCGAGATGGTCTGCTGGAGCTGGCCCTTCTCGATGGCGGCGAACTTCTCGTTGATGTTCGCGTTCACCGAGTCGATGGCGCGCTGCGTGGTGCAGCAGCACTCGGCCAGCTGGCGGGAGTTCTCGTACTTGCCCTGCATGACGCCCGCCTGCGTCTCGTTGGCGAGTCGCGCGTTCTCGTAGCCGAGGGACGCGAGGCCCTGCGAGAGCTGCATCATGTGCAGGTTCTCGCTGTCGGAGAGACGCCCGACGGCGTTCTCGAGGTTGTTGAAGTTCATGGCGTCGCAGAGGCCGGAGTCGGTCACCGGCTGGCCGTTGCCGCGGTTGCCCCAGAACCCTCCGTTGCCGAACATGAACAGGAAGAGCACGATGATCCACCATGCCCCGTTGCCGCCGAAGCCGTTGCCGTCGTTCGCGCGGGTTGCCATCTGCAATGCGTCGCCCATGCTGACGCCCATTTCCTCAGACATCTTTCTTTCCTTTCACCGGGGATGCCTTCACTTGATTCGTCGCTTGTATCCGGGCGGTCCTTCGACGCGCCCTCCTAGGTGCCCACTGGAACCACCTCCCTTCGGGCCTTTCCGCTATGAGATCCCGAGCATGCGGGCGATGCCCTGCGCCTGCTCTATGGCCCGATTTACCTGGTCGGGCGTGTATCCGCGCTCAGCGGCGATGCGCTCCGCCTCCGCCCTCGCCTGCTCGGGTGTGTACTGGCCCATCATCTGGAACAGCCGCCGCATGTCCGGCTGCTGCCTCGTCTGCCTCTGGTTGAACAATGGGTTCATGGCTCGCCTTCCATTCCTCGAACTCCTCGCGGGTGATGTACTCGCTCCGCTTCGGCGCGGACGAGGCCTCGTGGAACTCGTACGCGCGCACGGTCGACACGTTGTTGAAGTCCGTCTCCTTCACGTAGAAGCGCGGCTCGCTGGCGTCCATGAGCAGGACGCGCGACCCGAGCGGGCACACGCACTGGCGCGCCTCCGCCTCGTTCGCCACCGTGCGGACGTTCTGGATGCCGCCGTCGTCGGGCGGTCGGTATTGGGGCTGCTGCCACATGGGCGGCGCTCCCCAGCCCGGATACGGCTGTTGTGGTTGGAACATCTGTTCTCCTTTCACCGGGTTCGCAACCGATAAATCCCAGACGTCTCCGGCGAAGGGGGGCGCTTGAGGCGTCTGGGATTTACTGGTTGATTGGAGCTTGAGATGCTGTTCGAGGAAGCCGCCGAGAGGTACATGGACAACAAGCGGAAGCGCCTGCGGGACTGCACGCTGGAGGGCTATGCGAGCGCGCTCAGGTGCCACCTGCACCAGCGATGTGACGGGGTTGAGCTGGAGTCGATCTCGCCAGAGGACATGCAGGCATGGGTCGACAGGTTCGAGCTGGCCGGGTCCGCCGACAAGGCGTTCAAGACGCTGCGCCAGATCGTCCGCTGGGCCATCCGCAAGCTGGGCCTGCGCATGTACGACCCGACCACGGCGGGCATAGAGCTGCCGCGCCGCGAGTCGTACCGCCCTGAGATCATGGACGCGGGACAGGTTCGCGGATGCCTCCGCGCGCTCTGGGGCCACGAGTGCGAGGCCGTGGCCATATGCTCGGTGACGCTCGGGCTCAGGCGCGGCGAGGCGTGCGGCCTGAAATGGAGCGACATCGACCTCCGCACGGGCGAGGTGCGCGTACGCCTGCTGCACCGGCTCGTGGGTCACGAAAGACCCGTTCCCGCCTAGGCGACGGGCACCACGACCTGCCCCGAGAAGTTGCCCGAGGAGGCCGAGAAGCAGAACACTCTGCCTTCGGTATCGACCTTGGCGTAACCCGCCACGGAGCTGACGTTAAGGCATCCAAACGATGTCACTCTTGCCTTGAACGGAAGCATGCCGAGCGTACGCCCAACGCTGGCGTTGAGGGTTATGTTCTCCAACTGCACGACGGCGATGGGACCGACCCTCACGCAGGTCACGCCCGCGATGGGCTTGGTGATCGTTGCTTGGGATACGGATTCCCCGAGGGCCTTCAGGCTCGTCACCGAGCCCAGCATCGCCTCGCACGTGGGCGTGAGGTTGTCGAGCTTCACGCGGGCGATGGGCACCGTGGCGGAGAGGTAGCCGGAGAGGATGTCTCCGGCCTCGTACTCGGGGTCCTTGGCCTCGCTCGCGGTGGTCGCGGGCGTGCCCTGGAGCACCACCTGCTCGACGCTCTCGATGGAGTCGTTGGAGCGGTCGAGCGTGTACCGCAGGCACGCGAGGTCGTGTCGGTACTGGCCCTGCGTGCCGTTGGCGATCTTGAAGGTCGCCGCCGTCTCGTTGCGGACGATGCGGCCGTCCATGAGCATGGAGCCCGTTCCGACCGTCAGCGTGTTGCTGTCGGCCATGGAGCAGGCCATGCCCTCCCCGGTGTCGAGGATGTAGCGGCCCTTGCCGACGATGCCCGCGAACGCCTCGCCCATGTCGGCCGAGTCGACGTGGTTCCTGCCCGCGTGGCCAGTGATGAGTTCGAATGCCATTACTGCTCCTTAGGTCTGAAGTACGTCTCTATCGCCTTGTCCTGCTTCTCGCGCACGGCCTTGAACTTGGCGAGGTGCGCGGGGCACAGGTCGTAGGTGCGCACCGCCCCGTCGTAGGTGGCGTAGCTGGCGCGAATGCCCCAGCCGCTCGCCTCGACCTCGGACGGCGCGCAGTTGAGGACCCTCCCGCAGCCCTCGACGTCGCACTCGCAGTGCACGTACTGCCGGTCGATCATGTCTCTCCTCACGTCTCGTATTCCACGGTGGCGTTGCCCATGGAGTCCACGGTGACCACCTTCTTGGTGATTGACGCCTTGGCGGCGATTCCCGTACGGGAGTCGATGCCGCCCACGATGTCGTCGATGTCGAAACGGTCGTCGCTCGCGGACAGCTCGACCTTGACGGTCTGCGCCTTCTCCCAGTAGCCCTTGAGCCTCTTGGTGCCGTCCTCGACGAGCTTGTCGCGCTCGGCGGTGGTGAAGTCGTAGTACTCCGCCCGCTCCTGCACCCCCTTGAACGTCTGCGTCTCGGACACGTTGCCGGAGGCGTCGGCGTAGAGCTCGACGCTCGCGCGGTTATGCTTCTCGTCCACGCCTCGGCACACGAGGTGGTTGACGGGCTGGTAGTCCACGTCGACCCTCACGTCGACGAGGTCGGAGTCGAAGGCCTCGTCTTCCGACCAGTCCCTTATCTCCACGGCGCTCAGCACCGCCCTCTCGCCGTCGTGGCGGATGCGCAGCTTACAGCCGACGGTCGCGAGCATCTTGCGGATGCCCGTCCACGCGTCGGTGTAGAGGTCGAAGCGGAACGGGCCGACGGTCTTGCGGCTGTTCTCCGTGGACGCGGCCATGCACGCGGCGAGCCCGCACCTCTCGACGAGCCTGCCGATGACGGCGTTGGCCTCGCCCGAGACGGTGAGGTAGTCCTGCCCGGAATCGGGCGCGAGCACCTTGTTCGCCAGCAGCCCGCTCCACGTCCAGCCCTTCCACTTCACGCGCCCGCTCTCGCTGGCGACGCGGGTGACGAGCCCGCCGTAGTCGGTGCCGGGGGCGAACACGTAGCCCCAGCGCGCGAATGCGGGGCGGTACCGGCTGTCGGGGAAGCGGATCTCCATGTCGTTCTCGGAGTCGCCGTAGGCGAACTCGGCGCTCTCGGGCGAGATGAGCATGATGTCGGTGCCGTCTGCACCCCTCAGCACCAGGTCCATGGAAGCCGCCCCCGCCTCTCTATGACGTGCAGGTCGAAGCCGAACGACTGCGGCCACGACACGCCTATGTCCTTGCCGGGGGCGATGCGCTGGAAGATGTAGCTCCCCGAGCCCTCGTAGCCTCTTCGCCGCCTGTTGAACACGTCGGTCGCGTTGCCGAAGCGGTCGCGCAGCACCACGGCGTCGCCCGCCATCGACGTCTTTCGGGTCGAGTCGATGGTGAGGAGCCCGCCGTCTGGCACGGCAACGTCCACCTGGTAGACGTTGCCGCCGATGCGCACGTAGGGGCTCACGGTCGGGCCGTAGACGACGATGCGGAAGTCGCACTCCCCCACCGTGTCGATGGTGAGCGTCTGACCCGTGGCCTTGGCCCCGTAGTCGTGCGGGTGGTCGTGGGGGTAGTCGATGCCGAGCTCGACGGCGACGCTGCCCGATGCCGGGAAGAACCGGTGCAGGACGTCGCGCTTCCACGCCGGGTCGGGCGCGGCGAACGTGAGCTCGTAGACGGCGTTGCCGCCCAACTCGTTGCAGTCGCCCTCGATGACGTAGCAGTCGATGTACCACTCGCCGTATGAGAGCCTGCCGGGCGTCTCCTCCCGGGCGTCTCGGTCGCACTTGTCGAGCATACGGTCGAGCGCCCGCCTCGTCGCTTGCTTGGAGCCGACGGCCTGAACCGTGGCCTTGAACTCGCGCTTTGCTGGCAGGTACGCACGCCCGCTGGCCTCAAGCTTCCAGCCCTTGGGGTCGTCGCCCGTGATGCCGGTGTACGGGCGGCCGGAGAGGTCGAAGGCCTCCCCGTCGCTCGTGGTGTACGTGATCCTCATCGCGTGAACCCCAGACTCTCGATGTATCGCGCCTGCTGCCTGTCGGTCATGGTGACCACGGGCGCGCTGGCGCTGATGATGGGCCCGAGGTTGCGCTCGATGCTGTCGAGCCGGGCCACGATGGCGGCCGAGCCGTCCGATGCGGCGAGGGCGACCTGCAACCGGGCGATGTCGGGCTCGGACAGCTTTACCGCCCGCTGCTCGGTGGCGGCACCGGCGAGGTCGGCCCCGAGCGAGTCGATGCGCGCCGCGTCGAGCGCGCGGGACGTGAGGTAGCTCGCGGCCCCCGCGACCTGCTTGGCGCGCTGCCGGATGCCGATGGTGTAGCCGTCGCCGAAGTCATGGCCGAACCCCTTGGTGATGCGCGAGGGTGAGCCGGACTTCTGGGTCTCCTGCACCGTTGCGAGGGCCCGCGCGGCCATGGACTTCGCTGCGGCGAGCACGCCGCCGACACCCTTGCTGATGCCGCTGGCGAAGCCGCTGGCGAAGTCCTTTCCCTTGGACTCGGTGTCGGCGCTGGCGGCGTCCTTGGCACCGTCGGCCATCTTCTTGGCCTCTTTCGCGGGCTTGTCCGCGTTGGCCTTGATCATCGAGGCCATGCCGGCGGGCATCTCGACGCCGTACTTCTGGTAGATGCCGGGCAGCTCGCTCGCGGGCGCGCTCGCGGCCTCCTGCATGAAGCTGGAGGCGGTGCCGACGTCCATCGTCCCGTTCGAGACGGCGGTCGCGAGCTGCTGGGCGAGGTCGGAGCCGTAGGCCTGGCCCATCTCCCCCAGGCCGCTGAGGTTGAGGTTCACGAGCTGCGAGAGCAGGCTGGAGGCGTCCTGCACGCTCACGTTGCCGGAGCTGATGCCGGCGGCGAGCTGCTGGGCTATCGCGGAGCCCGTCTCCTGCTGGAATGCGGGAAGCGCCGCGAGGATGTCGGTCGAGGACGAGATGAAGTTCATCGCGTCGTCGACGCTGACCTTGCCGTCGGCTATGCCCTGCGAGAGGTTCGACGCGATGTTGTAGCCGGTCTCCTGCATCTCCTGCGGGAGCGAGGTCAGCTGGTCCTTGATGCCCTGGTCGAGCGTCGAGCCGAGGATGGCGGACTTGATGGCGAGGTAGTCGGCGTTCTCCGCAGCCGTATCCTCCGCATCGCTGTACTTCTTGACGGTCGTCTCCGCATCCTTGGCGGCATTGGTCGCCTCCTGGAGCGCGTTCGCCGCCTTCTGGTACTCGGGCGAGTTTATGTTTCCCGAGGCTTTCTGAACCGCCTTCTGGGCGTCGGCGACCTTCTTGTTCGCAGCGGCGAGGTCCTCCTGCGCCTGCGAGAGCTTGAGCGACGCCTCGGCCTCCTTCTTGTAGTACTCGGTCGCGGACTGCGAGTAGGCCTCGGCGCGGGCCTTGTCCTTCCAGGCCTGCGCGTTCCTGGTGACCTCGTCGGTGTTCTGCGAGAGCTTGCCGGTCTGCTGGTCGATGACCTCAAGGGACTCGCCCGTGATGTCGTTGTAGCCCTTGACGGCGTCCTTCAGGCGCTCCTGCTGGGCGGCGGTGAGCGGCAGATCCCTGTTGCCCAGCTCGCTGATGGTCGACAGGTAGCCGTCGAGCTGGGCGCTGCTCGTGGCGACCTCGGTGAACGAGTCGCGTGTCTGGTCGGCGAGGTCCTTCATCCCCTGGAGGAACGAGTTGGCGTCGCCGGACGCGTTCTCAAGGCTGTCGCCCATGCCTCTGACCGAGCCCTCGGCGTCGGCGATGATGTCGGCGGCGCTCTCGGTGGCGTCCGCCATGAGCTCCTGCTCCTGCTTGGCCTCCATGAGCTTGGAGACGAGCAGGCCGATGCCCGCGACGGCGACGCCGATGGCTACGCCCTTGAGCCCGGCGAGGGCCATGGAGCCGACGTTCGTGGCGGCTGCGGAGAGCTTCTGGGCCGTGGTCAGGCCCTCGGTGGCGAGCTTGACGGCCTCGGTGGAGTCCTCGGCGACGCCGAGCACCGTGGCTGCTGCCTTGACGCCGCTCGTCATGTTGTCCCACGCGGTCTTGCACGACTTGAGCCTGTCCGTGCGCTTGCCGAGCCCCTTGAACGTGCCCGTGGTGACGGTGAGCCCAGGGCCGAGCGCGGCCGCGAAGAGCCCCGCGCCAGCGACGCCCCGTTTGAAGCCGTCGTCGGTCTCGCCGAACGCCTTGCCGAGTTCGGCGGCCTTGTCGGCGAGGTCGCCGATGACGGGGGCCACGGCGTCGCCGAGCTCCGAGGACATGTTCTTGGCGACGTTGTTGATGCGGTCGAGGGAGCCGGAAAGGCCCTCGTTCTTGGCCTTGGCCTCGTTCGCGGCGTCGCCCGCCGCGCCCCACTGGTCCGCGACGCCATTCCACGCGTCGTTGGACATGGCGAGGTTGTCGTTGAGCCCGCCGATGGTCTGCATCAGGCCCATGATGGCCTGCTTCTGGCGGGTGCCGGTGATGCCGAGCTCGCTGAGCGCGGCATCGGCGGAGCCGCCGCCCTGCTCGATCTGGTTCAGGCCCTCGATGAAGGCCTTGAGGGCTGCGGTCGGGTCGCTGTTCCACGTGTCGGCGAAGTCCTCCGCGGACATGTTGGCGGTCTTGGCGAACGCCTGGAGGCTGTCGCCGCCGTTGGCGACGGCGGTCTCGATGTCGCTCATGGTGTTGGCGATGGCGGTGCCCGCCGCCTCGGACTTCTGGCCCGTGCTCGCGATGGACGAGGCGAGGGCCAGCACGTCGGGGGTCGACATGCCGACGATGGACGCCATGGATCCGATTCGGGTGGCGACCTCCATGATGTCGGTCTCGGTGGACGCGCCGTTGTTGCCGAGGCGCACGAGCGAGTCGCCGAACGACACCATGTCGTCGCTCGTGAGGTGCATGATGTTGCTGAGGTGGCCCAGCCCCTCGGCGGCGGACTCGGTGTCTAGGTCGGTGGCGATGTCGAGGTTCGAGACGACCGTGGAGAACGTCTCGAGGTTCTCGACCGCGATGCCCAGCTCGCCGCCGATGGCCTGGATCTCAAGGATCTGGTCGGCGCTCGTGACGTTCTGGTTGGAGAAGTCGATCGCGGCCTGCTTGAGCTTCTGGAAGTCGCCCTCGGTGCCCTGAACGGTCTTGCGCATGTCGCGGTACGCCGAGTCGATGTCGGTCGCCGAGCCGATGGCGAAATCGCCAACCTGCTCGAGCGCGGGGGTGACGGTGGCCGTGAGCGCCGTGCCGAAGTCCCCGATAGACTCCAGCGCGCCGCGCCCCTTCTCGCCCGCCTCCTGCATCCGCTGGCCGAAGCCCTGCGCCTGCGTCTTGGCCGCCTCGAGCTCCGAGGAGAGCCTGCTGTACTCGTCGGCCATGTTGGCCGCGTCGCGGTTCTCGTTGGCCTGCCTCTCTGCGGCCTCGAGCTGCTGCACCTCGTCGGTCGCGCGCGCGATCTCCGCCGCGTTGCGCTCCCACTCCTCGCCCACGTCGTCGGTGGAGTCGGTGAGGCGCTGCTGGGTCGCCTTCAGGTCCTCGAGCTCGGCCTTGGCTCGGGACAGGGCCTCTGCGGCCTCGGCGTAGGCCTCGTTGGCCTTCTGGGCCTCGGTGGCGGTGTCGCCCATGCCCTTGGCAATGTCCTCGACGCCCGCCGCGCGGTATGCCTCCATCTCGTCGCCGAGCAGGCGCGCCTTCTCGGACGCGAGCTCTGCGGCCTTGGCGAGGTCGGCCATCTTGCGCTGGGCCGCAGACGTGTTGGTGGGGTCGATGCGCAGTGCCTCGTCGGCTCGGCGGGCGTCGTCCTCAAGGAGCTTGATCTGGCTGTCGATGCGGGCCACGGCGCGCCTCGTGTCCTCGAAAGAGGACGAGAGGGCCGATGGGGCCTTGAGCTGGGCCAGCTCGGTATGCGTGCTCTTGAGCTCGGCGTTCAGGCCCTCGGCCTTGACCTCAAGCTCGCGGAACGTCTGGACGGCCTTTGCGGCCTCGTTGCCGTTGAAGGCCTCCTGCCACGTGGCGCGCAGGTAGGAGAGCTTGTCGGCGTCGTCCTGCGTGACGACGCCCATCTCGACCATGTCATGCACGGCCTTCTCGATGTCGTCGGCCTTGCGCAGGTCGAACTTCTCGTCGAACTCGTCGCTCGCCTGCGCCGCCTTGTTGATGGCTACGTACATGTTCTCGAGCTCGCCGTCGACCTTGTTGTAGCGGTCGAGGGCGCGCTGGGCGGCGAGGGCGGCGTTGTCGGTCTCCTCGGAGAGCCGGCGGACGGTCTTGTCCGCGCCCTCGGGCACGGTGTTCCCCAGCTGCTCGTAGGCCGTGTTCGTGACCTTGAGCTGGCTGGCGAGATCCTCCGCCCGCTCCTCCATGAGGCGCATCTTGAGCGTCCCGGCGGATATCGAGTCGGGGTCGAACCGCGCGGCCTTGTCCACTTTGCGCAGCTCCGCCTGCGTCTGCTGGGACGCCCTCTGGGCGGCGCGCAGGGCGGCGGTGAGCTTGGTGGTGTCGCCGCCGATGCGGATGGTGAGACCACGGTAGGCGTCTGCCATCGTGCGGTCACCCCCCGGTCTATTCGTCTCTTGTAAAGGGTTGCGCTACCCGAACAGCAGCGCGTCGATGTCTGCCTGCGTGGCCTTGCGCACCGTCGGGCGCTTGGGCTCGGTCCTCGGGCGCTGCGACTCGAGCATCATCAGCAGCACGGGGACGCGCATGGAGAGGAGCTCCGAGTACGGGACGTTGAGCTTGAGGCCGCTCGTGAAGAGCGCCGTCCACTGGAGCGATTCGTACTCGGTGCCGCCGTCCCCGCTACCTGCGGGGAGCGCGGGGGTGAAACACGCCGTCCTCCATGCAGGATAAGACGGTGTTTGATACCTCCTTGAGGTCCACGTCGCCGATGGACGCGACCCACGCCTCGAAGGAGGGGGTTGTCTGTGCGCCGCCGGAGAGGGCGTCGCCCGTGCGGAGCATCGCCCAGTAGGCGCGCACGTACGCCTCCCAGTTGTCGGCGGTGTAGTCGATGGTCGTGACGATGGTGTCGGGGAACGCGCGGGCGACGAGCGCCAGCGTGTCCTTGGGCAGCGGCTTGCGCTTGCCGTCCCCGCCCTCGGGCATGGCGGCGGCGAGGCGGTTCGCCACGTACTCGGCGGTCACCACCTCGGCCCCGTTGGCCCTGAGGTCGATGACGCCGTATACGTCCTTGACCATCGAGCTCTTGAACTCCTGCTCGTACACGGTGAGCGTGTAGACGGAGCAGCGGATCTCGCGCTCCCCGCTCCCGTCGATGTCGTGCTTCATGCCGGTAGGCTCCCTTCGGTTCGGCAAAAAGGTCTCGCGGGCCCGGCGGGCCTACTGCGCCGGGTCCGCGAGGGCTTTTCGCTGCGCGGAAGAAAAGGGGCGGGGGCGCTCGGTGCGCCCCCGCCGGCCCCTAGGCCTCCTTGGTGGGAAGCAGCACGGCGGTGTAGAAGCCGTCGTACTTGGCCTTGTTCTCGGCGCTGTTGTCGATGACGCCCTTGACGACGTTCTTGGACTCGCCCTTGAAGTCGAGGTCGCGGCCGATGGCCGTGATGTCGAGCGTGGAGGTCTGGGGCTCCACGGTGTCCTCGGTGGTGGACGCCTCGTTGGTGGGGCGCGCGAGCGTGCAGTTGTAGAAGACGCAGCGCTGCTTGTTCACGTTGCCGTCGATCTCGAAGAGCAGCGCGAAGGACTTGGGCTGGGCGTCGGTCATCTCAAGCAGGAGGCCGCCGTCGTCGACGAAGCCGAGCAGGTCGATCTGGAGCTGCTTCTCCACGAAGGCGATCTCAAGGGAGCCGGAGTATCCGGAGTTTTTGTTGGTCGCGTAGAACGTAAGGTTTTCGGCGTAGAACTTGCTGGAGTCGCCCTCGGGGTCCATCGTCAGGTTGACGCTGCCCTTGATGGGGACGGGGGTGCCGTACTTGCCGGCCTTGTCGTCGTACACCGCGTAGTGCGCGTTGGAGAGGCCGAACTTCACCTTGTTGGCGGAAGTGGTTGCCATGGTGTCGCCTTTCAGTCGGTATGGGTTATCGAGAAGTAGATGCTGGTTATCCGGGCCTTCTCGGACTCGGACCAGTCGATGTAGGTCTTGGTGGGGCCGAACGTCTCCCGCAGGAGGCCGGTCAGCCTCCCCTCAAGCCCGGGGTCCGGCGTGCGCTCGAGCAGCTGCACGCGGTAGCGGGGGATCGCCGCCCACACGGAATCGTCCGCGTACATCTCGCCGCCGCCATCGACGCCGAACATGAGGAAGGGCGTCGAGACCCTGGGGCGCTCGTTGATTGAGCCCGTGCGGGCGAGGTTGACGATGGGAAGTCCGAGCGCCGACAGCGCGGAGAAGACCAGCTCGTCGCTTGTCATAGGCCCTCCCCTATCGCGTCCGCCGCCGCCTTCGAGGCCCTGTCGAAGGCCTCCTCCGCCGCCGGTGCGATGTGCTCGCGGCCCGGGACGAAGTTTCCGCCCACGGTGGCGTGCCCCTTCTCGAGGAGGTGCGGCAGGCCCGGCATCGTCGAGTAGACGGTTGCCTGCGGGCGGTCTCCGCGCCGGTCGACCTTGTAGCGGATGCTCTTGGCGTACTTTCCCCGGCCCTTGAAGTTCGAGCGCGCGCCCGACCGCCATTCCCTGGCACCGGTCTTCGCGCCCTCGGTCACGCCCTCGTTGAGGCCGTCGCGGGAGACCCGCTCGACGTCCTCGAAGATGTCCTCCAGCGCGGAGGCGAAGGCGTCCGCGCCGATAGCGATGTCAGCCATTGGACGCCCTCCTCCCCAGCTGGAGGCGCACCAGCTCGCCGGTGCGGGTCACCTTCTCGACGTCGTACTCGACGCCCTCGTAGACGCAGGAGGACTCGTCGGCGTAGTCGCACGCGCGGAGCTGTATCTCGGCGTCGGCGCGCAGGCCGAGGTCGACGGCGGTCGCCCACGAGTCGGCCCCGACGGTGTAGGGGTTGCAGAAGCGGACGCGCCGCTCGGGCTCGCCGTACACGATCGAGCCGTCGGGCCCCTGGTGCCTGTCGGGATAGGCGAGGAGCGTCACGGCCGCGTTCCACCTCATGGACGGCCCCCGTAGGCCGTGGGGGCGTTGCGGATGTCCTTGAGGGTCTGGCGGTAGGCGGACTCGAAGCGCGAGGCGTCGTCGTTGTCGTAGCCGAACCGCGACTTGCAGTAGAGCATGATCGCGGCGCGGCACAGCGGGTCGACGGTGTCGTCGTAGAGCATCGCCATGGGCACGCCGACGCGCATGAGGTCCGCCTTCGCGGCCGCTATGAGCGCGTCGACCTCGGGGTCGTAGATGTCCGAGGTCACGCGGAGGGCGACCTTGACGTCATCCTTGAGAGACATCGCGGGGCCTCCCTCCTAGCGTCCCTACATGCCCTTCTTGGGGGCGGAGATGACGAGCATGCCGTTGACGTCGCCGAGCTTGCCGTCCACGACGATCTGGGCCTTCTGCTTGACGAGGTTCTTGTCCTCGTCGGTCCAGGTGACGGAGCGCATGCCCATCTGCTGGTTGAACAGGTAGTTGGAGAGGTCGCCGAACAGGATGCACGGGGTGTCCTCGGAGCCGCCCTTGGCGTCCTCGTAGTTGGGCAGGATGTCCTCGGGGACGATGTTCACGGGGCGTCCCATGAGGCGGTACGCGGTGTCGTGTGCGCCGTCCACGCCGTAGTTGACGCGCGCGACGGGCTGGCCGTTGGCGTCGACCATGCCGTCGACGTAGGTGTCCCACGTGGCCTGCGTCATGGTGAACTCGCCGCGGGCGCGGTAGGGGGCCTTGACCTTCTTGAGGATGGTGGCCCAGCCCGCCCACGTGCCGATGGCGTCCTCGGCGAACGTCACCTTGTTGGCGTCGGTCAGGTGGGTGTCCTTGAGGATGCCGAGCGGCTGGCCGGTGCCGGAGCCGTTGACCATGGCCTGCTCAAGGGCGCGGACCATTGCCTCGGCGATCTTGGCCGGGTACTGGCGCTGGAACATCTGCATGGTCGTGATCTGAGCGAGCTGGGACTGCGCGACCTTGCATTCGAGCATGTAGTACAGGAACGAGATGCGCGTGGCGTCGGTAACCTTCTGGTCGTCGGACGTCTTGGCCTCGGTCACCCAGCTCGCGGTGGGCAGGTAGTCCCACACGGAGATCTCGTAGCCGCCGGGCACGGAGAGCTTGGTTGCCTTGGGGTAGATCGTGCCGTACTCGGTCATCTTCTGGATGATGGTGTTCGCCAGCGTTGTCGGGATGAAGTTCGGCACGTCGCCGGCCTGGGTGAACACGTCCGCGCGGACGTTCGCGGGACGCGTGCCGGGCTGCACGAGGCCGGCGGGCATCTTCTTGCCGCGCGTCACGTACTCCATGAAGGCGCGGTTGTAGTCCTCGGTGTCGAACGGGTCCTCGTTGCGGGTGACCGCGACGTCGGGATTGTTCTCGTGCACCTCGGTCACCTTGCCCGAGCCGCCCTTGACGGCGGACAGCGTGGCGTTGCGCAGGCTGACGGCCGCGTTGCGGCGCTTGGTCTCCTGCTCGATGACGGCGACCTCGGCGTTGAGGTCCTCGAAGCTCACCTTGGAATCGGCGTTGTCCAGCTCCGCGATGACCTCCGCGCGGCGCTTCTCGAAGGCGTCGGCGTCGAGGGTGCGGTACGTGGCCGCATCCATGAGTTTGAATTCCATTGTCACTCCTCTTTAGAGCAATCGAAGCTTGAGCGCGGCCCTCTGCCGCAGCTCCCTGTCGCGCACGTGCGCAGACTCCCTGCGCCTAGCCTCGATCACTCCGTCGAAGTAGGAGCGTGCGCTATGGATCGCGGTGTCCTCGTTGGCCGGGAAGGACACTGCGGATACATCGAAAATCTTGTCCACCTTGTTGATGTAGAAGGTGCGGGTCTCCTCGTCGTAGTCGACGCCGCCCCTGGCGATGAGGAACCCCCAGCTCATGCGGTCGATGAGGCCGCTCGAGATGGCCTCGTAAGCGTCGCGGGACTGCCGGGAGCCGTTGAGTTTGGCATCGATTCCCAGGCCGTGCTCGTCGACATAGACGGTGAGGGAGCCGTTGCGCAGGCGCGCGAGCGGTGCCCCCTCGTGGTTGAGCTGGAAGATGATGTCGCTCATGTCCGCGCCGGCGAGGGCCGTCGAGCGGATGCACTCGTACACCGGCTCGCCCTCGTAGTTCTTGTACAGCTCGTAGGGCGCATCGAATGTCGTGGCGTAGCCCTCGACCCTGTAGGCTTTGGACCCGTCGCTTGTATCCGCCATGGCGGAGAGGGAACCGGTTAGCGAGCGGTACTGCCGCTCGTCTGGCTTGAATGGCATTACGGGTCTACCTCCTTGCGGCCTCGGCCGTCTGTGTCGTTGTAGATGTCGTCGTCTCCGCCGGGGTCGCGGTCGGGGTCGTCGCTCGCGGGGACGCCCTGGTTGCCCTGCTTGCCGTTGCCGACGGGCGTGGAGCCGTTGCCGACGGCGGACGCGATGCCGGATCCGTTCTTGTACTCGCCGCGCACGTAGAAGACGTCGCCGCCCTCGACTGGCGGGAGTTGCAATATCTCGCGGCCCTCGTTGATGGTCATGACGGAGCGGTCGATCATATCGCGCACCATGTTTCGCTTGGACGCGTTGGACGCGTACTCGAGGCGATTGGCGCTGAACATGACGTAGTTGCCCGCTCTGCGCTCGCGCATGGTGTAAAGCATCTGCGTCAGCTTCTCGCTCATCTGCACGGCGATGGGCTCGATGACCGCCTCGTAGAAGGCGTCCAGCTGCTCCTCGGAGAAGTCCGAGGTCAGGATGTCCTTGTTGATGGAGAAGTAGCAGAACACGTTGTTCTCGATGCGCTCCATCTCCTCGGTGGAGACGGTGTAGCTCATCGGCTCGACCTGCTTCATCGAGCTGAACGTGCTGTCGTAGAGCATGAGGCCGGTCTTGTTCTTCGCGCTCAGGTTGTCCTCGGAGAACTCCTCGCGCTTCTTGGCGATGTCCTCGGGGCGCATCGTCGAGCTGGTGCCCGCGATGAACTTGATGTTCGCGCCGTTCCTGATGGCCTCGGCCTGCGCCTGCTCCTGGTAGTCCATGAGCCTGAGCGTGGAGTCGAGCGCGTCGTTGGTGCCGCCGAAGAAGTCGCTCTCGTACTGAAAGCGCGTGAGAAGCGCCACGCGCGACAGCTCGATCACGAGCGGCTCGCCGCCGGAGCCCACGTAGAACTTGACCCACGGCTCGCCGCCCATGTCCACGACCTCGGCGCTGTCGAACTTGAGGGGGAAGATGCCCACCGTCTCAAGGTTTCGGTCGAGCGCGGGGACGAGCGCCACGGTGTTGTCCGTGAACAGCACGGTGACAGTCCGCCTTATGAGCTCGGGCCAGCTCATGTACTGGTTGGGGGCGGTCTCGAAAAGCCTACGCACCTTAGGCTTGCATGTTTCCGAGCCAAGTACCTCCGGCTTGAGCTTGGATGCGAGGACGGCCGTCCGCTCGACGCACGCGCGTGTCAGCGCCTTCTCGTAGAGGGTGCCGTTCCACGGTGCGAACGCCGGGGCGTATTCGGTTATCGACTTGAAGCTCTGCGCGGTGACGGCCTTCTCGGCGTCACGCGGGTACCTGGGACGGAATATATCTAAAAGTCCCATAACCCAAATCTAGGGCGAACATGCGTTTTGTCAAGATGAAGGTTCCTTCGGGTGAAGGTTTTTGCGGCATGGCGAACACATGCCCTACACATATCGCCCTAGATAGACGCCATGTAGTCCTCCCAATGGCGCTTGAGGCACACGTAGGCGCATATCTCAGCCGCCCAGCCGTCGATGCGCCCTGTGGGGCCGTTGGCCTTGACGGGCTTGATGTTGTCGTTAGTGTCGGTCATGACGCCCACGTTCATGCGGCACCACTGGTTGACGGGGTTGTCGTTGTCCACGATGCCCTTGGCCGCGTAGACCTCCTTTATCTCCTTCATGGGGATGGAGAGCGTCTGCGCGCCGAAGCGCACCTGCTCGGCGCGGTTCTTGCCCACGAACTGCCGCGCGGTGTCCTTCCAGCTGTCGTCCTGAAGGTGCCACGGGTCGTAGCCCATGGCGAACGGGTAGACGTCGAACTCGTCGCGCAGCTCCTGCATCCACTCGAACACCACGCGGTGGTCGATGGTGTTGCCGGGGCACGTGCGCACCAGCCCCTCGTCTATCCAGCGGTCGTAGGGCACGTTGTCGCGCTGCTTGCGCAGCCCGCTCGTGCGGTACTTCTCGAGCTGCATCTCGGGTATCCAGTACATCGACATCTCGTAGATCTTGGGGTCACCTGGGCGCATCATGAGAGCCTGCGCGCTCGTGAGGTCGATGGTGTCGGACGCGTCGTAGCCTACGATGCAGTAGCGGAACCCCATCTCGCGCCAGTCGAACGTCTCTCGGTTCACGGCTTGCTCGAAGCTGAGCCACGCGCTCGCGCGGTTCTCGGGCAGGTCGAAGTCCTTGGTCATCACCGTGGGCAGGAACGAGGGGTCCTGCTTGGCCTTGTTCACGTAGCCGCGCAGGGCCTCGCGCTTCTTGATGACGTCGATGCCGGGGTTGGCCTTGACCCACATGTCCTCGTCCGACCACTCGCCGCGGTCGTCCAGCTCATAGATGACGGGCAGGAAGTGGTCGTCCTCGACCTTGCCGTCGAGCCAGCGGCTCGCGTAGTCGTACTGGCTGTCGAAGAAGTTGTCGCGCTCGAAGCCGTTGGTCGTGATCTCCACGATGAGCGGCTGGTCTCGAGCGCTCGTCGCCTGCTTGAGCAGGTCGTATATGTCGCGGTTGGTCACCGCCGCGACCTCGTCGATGGCGGCGAAGTGGACGTTGAGGCCGTCCTGGTTGCGCGTTTGGGACGAGAGCGGCGTGAAGTAGCCCCCGTTGGCGCGGTAGATGAGGCCGTCCTCGTCGCGGTTGGGGATCGTCCCCTTGTGGAGCCGTCGGCGCAGCGCCGGCGACTGGGAGACCATGCGGAGCATGGAACCGTAGAGCAGGGAGGACTGGGGCTTGCTGTTGGCGGCGCTGTAGCACTGCGGAGCGCCCTCGCCGTCCTTGGTGAGCATGTAGAGACCCATGCAAGCCTGCTCGGTGCTCTTGCCGTTCTTCCTCCCGCGCACGTTGAACGCCTCGTTGAACTGGCGGAACCCCTGCTCGTCCACCCAGCCGAACACGACCTCCTGCCAGAACATCTGGAACGGCTGCATCTCGATGTGCTGGCCCGGCTTGCCCTCGGGCTGGCAGCAGAACCGCTCGGCGAACTCGATGGGGCGCTTGGCCCTCGCGGGGTCGTAGTGCCAGCACTTGTATGTCTCCGTCTCGAATCTGGGGCGGAGTATCTTGCAGAGCTTAACGATCTTCTCGCAGGCAACCAGCCCGCCGTCAAGCACGGCGTCCATGTAGCGCACGCACTCGTAGCCGTCCCGCTCGGGCGGGACGTACCTAGAACTCGGCGAACTCATCGGTCTCCACGGCCTCCTGCGCGTTGTCCTTGCAGAACTTCTTGATGGCCGAGGCGGTGGCGATGACCTTTGGCACAAGCCGCTGGTAGGCGATGAAGTACTTGGACTCCTCCAGCACCTCGTGCCGGTTGTTCTCGCCTCCGCGCTCGGTCACGAGCACCACGCCCGAGCGCCCGACCTCCTTCTTCAGGGCCTCCATCTGCTCGACCATCCAGACGTACTCCGCGAGCATGTCCTTGGCGAGCGCGAGGTTGAGCCCGTCGAGGTTCTGGACGAGCGATGCCAGCTCCTCGACCTTGGCGTCGACCCTCTTGTCGGCTGCGGTCTTGCGCTTGGCCCTCGGCTTGGTGGGGGCCTTCTCTGCGGTCTTAGTCGGCACTGTCTACCACCTTCCCGTCCGCGCCGAAGATCACGCGCGGCCTGTAGTCGTTGGGGTAATGGATGCGGGCGTGGCAGTCGCGGCACACGCGCATGATGTTGTCGGCGTTGAGGGTCACGGACGGGTCGTTGACGTTCTCGGGTGTCACGAACCGCTTGTGATGGCAGATTTCCGCAGGCACGAGCCTGTTTCGGCGGTCGAAGCACCGCTCGCACATGTAAGGCGGGCACACGCGCCCGTCAGGCAAGGTTACGGGCCTCGCCATGCACCGGGAGCGCAGCCGCTCCCACTCCTTGGACTTGTAGAGCGCTCTCGCGAACTCTCGCGCCATGATACGGCCCCTGTTCGGTAGGCTGGCGGGCACATCTCACGGCGGGTCTCTGCCATACACCCATAAGTCTACCGTTTTCTCCCGAAACCCATCAAAAACGAGTTTTTCGTTTTTGATGTCTGCCC
>ERZ1023839.125-NODE-125-length-25265-cov-8.448274_pt1 | contig 25265 bp, 23 predicted proteins | sample MGYA00380383_ERZ1023839 | MGnify/ENA primary metagenome ERZ1023839 (study PRJEB33179, sample SAMN07449065) | human gut metagenome | biome: Human-gut; feature: Human associated habitat; material: Faeces | host: Homo sapiens | place: India:Kasaragod | collected... | reverse complement strand
CGGGGGCATCCACCACTTCCACGGTACATTCTTTGGCCATAGCCTCCACTATTATCTTCGTATTCTCATGATGCACCGAAGCCATTACAATAATGCTTTTCATTTTGTTTTCTCCTCTTCTGTATCTTCCGGCCACTCCGAACCGATGTCCAGTTTGTTTTCGACAAGCCACTCATCCTCTACGGAAACCGTCTTTGTTTCTCCCTGGCTGTTTTCCAAAGTCACTGTCACTTTCGGCCTTTCCCCCGGCATCAGGGCCTCGCACCCATAATCGCCGTCAAAAATATGCTTTATCTTCCACATAATAATACCCTCTTATAAAATATAGTCCTTTTTGAGGGGAATGGGAAGAGTTTCGTATAAAAATAAATTTTACTCTTCTATCCGGGCTTTCAAAATCTCCAGACTTTCCTCTATTTTATCCAAATCCACAAAATAAACATTCACCTCTGTTTTACTGTTTTTATCCTCACTCACAAATTTGACAGGCTCCCGGTTTCCTTCCTTTCTTACCGCATCGTTTATCGGATACAAAAGCCATATTTCGGATGTTCCGTATTTTTTTGAATAAGCATACATCTGATACATATCTGCCTGAGAAATACCGTAATTGCTGCCGTTCTCTTTCCCATCCAGTTCTTTCCATTTTGTGTCCAAAATAACAATACGTCCGTCTCTTTTCATCACAATATCCGGTTTCAGAGCAAAACTTTTGGAGTTATCAAAAAGATATTTTTTCTTCTCCTGACTCGAAACCTGCCACCCTGCCGGTGACATAACTTTTTTCATCTGCTGTGCCACATAGCTTTCATATACCAGTTCCATGGGGAAAAGCAGAGATTGCGCTGCCGTATCACCCGAAAATGTTGTGAAATTCTTATTCAGCAAAAACACCTTTGACCACTGCATCAGCATTTCATAGTCCCTTGTATTGCGATTGCTAACAATTCCCGCAAAATCCTTCGTATAATTCACAGATTTGTCCACCATTTCAAATGCAGTAAGCAGTTTCAGAATTTCTTTTGCATTATCCACACTGTTTGTCAGCTTTTGCAATTTTAAGAGAGTCGTTTTTATAATTCTGTTTTCCGCCCTGTTCGGGTGAAATTCCTGATAGGCAACAAAAAACCTCTCCTTATGCACCAAATTCATTTGCAGATGCTTATTTACCAACAGCTTTCCCTTATAAAAAGAAAGATTGTCCTCCTGCTCCACATAGTCCGACTTAATACCTTTTTTGACCAGCCTTCTTACTTCCTGCAAATACATGTTGACAAACAGTTCATATAAATTCATCCGGTCAGCTTTTAGTGAAGCTTCCTGAAAAACCTTTTCCGGGAATTTTTTCAAAGAGGAAAGCATACGCAAAAACACTTTTTTGGTTTTTGCATAATTTTCTTCCTCTTCCCCAATGGAAATCTTGGGCAGTACCTGAATTTGAAAACCGTCCGGCAGTTGTATAACGCCCACATAATTTTTTACGGAGACTACATCTCCCACATTGCGCCTGTAGTCTATTCTCATGAAATCCAGGATATCCGCATCCGTGGTATTCCCCGGAATGCTGCGGATAAACCTTACAAGATTTCGGAATTCCTTTTCTTCCAGATATTTATATTTTGTATCACCGCTATACTCGGCATTACAGATAATACGGTCAAACTCCCTTACTTCTAAAAGCCGCCCCATACTTTCACCGTACCTTACCTTTACTCGTAAATTTTCTTGTAACTGTCAATGTTTCCAAAGGCTTCTTTATTAACGGAATAGGTCACTTTCGGCAAAATGTCCTCGTTGACATCGCCCTTAAAGAGGTTCGATGCCTTTACCTTTTCGTCCTTAATAAATTTCAGCTCCAAAGGAACTCCCTCGTTTTCCCCAAGTACAAGCTGGATTTTTTCGTAGTCTTCATAAAAATACTCCTGCAAAAGAGGAATAACCGATTTTTCAAAAACAGAAGCCAGATTTTCGATAGTTGCCTTTTCTCCTCTGAGCCCAGTAAAAAAAGCATGACCGATTGTATGTTCCCGGTCGTACAGGCAGGTTATTCTATCATTTATGACAGAAAGCATTTTCGCCACATCCAAATCCGCCACCTTATCTGCATGTATCTTCCGGAGGACTTCGATATCGGGCATCATTTCTATAAACTGAAACCTTCTGCGCAGCGCCGTATCCATAAGCGCAATGGAACGGTCCGCCGTATTCATGGTGCCCAGTATGTAAACGTTGGAAGGAACACTGAATTTACTTCCCGAATAAGGCAGGATTGCCGACACTTCCTCCGGCATTCCAGCTCTCTTTGTATTCTCAATCAGGGTAATCAGTTCTCCGAATATTTTGGAAATATTGCCGCGGTTAATTTCATCAATAATAAAGACATACGGTTGTGTATTTTCCTTAATCACCGCATGTGCCAAAGCTGGGTTATACTTTTGCGCCAGCAGAACCACATCCTTCACATCCATATAGGGAACTTTGGCAAAGGTCATCCGGTGCAGCAATTTTCCGCTGTTGATACCAGTAATGTCTGCGTCAATATTTTTTGCCAGCCACTTTACCGGTCTTGCCGTCTGGTAAACATCCTTATTCTCCAACACCTCTGCATCCCCGGTAACAATAGCTATGCCGTCTATTGTTTTCCGTGTCTTAAAGGATAAAATAATATCTCCCGGATTGACTTCCTCCACAAAAGCACGGGCTTCCTCCGACTCTATTCCAAATCCCATTCTGACATTGTTCTCAGCAAAACATTCCTGTTTAATGGGGTTCCATTCTCCGTTTTTTATGGTTAGTTTCCAGATTTTGGCTGCGGCTCCTATGGTCTGCTCTTCGGTCTGCTCTTCGGTCTGCATTTCCACTGCTTTGGCTTTATCGCAGAAACACTTAAATACACCGGATTTTATGGTATAAAGTAAACCATTCATATCCGATTCTGGTTTAATCCCCTCAATAAATTCCTCGTAACCGTAGGATTGATGGAATGTGGTAAACGCAATCCTTCCCTCTTCCTTTAATTCCTTATATCTTTTCATTACTTCATCATAATCTGTCAGTTCTTCCAAAGATTTGCCGTCACAGATTGCCACCGCATATATGGCAGAATGATATGTCTTTCCGGTGCCGGGAGGACCGTATAAAATTATATTTTTATCAAATTCTGTATTTTTCATAGTGCTGTTCTCCTTCATGTTATTAATTTATATAAGCACATTCCTGTGCGTGTAAAGCATATACTCCTCGGTCCACTACCATTTGTTTCACAGGTATTTTTTTCTTACTTGCAATTTCAATCAACTTTTTCTTATCCCCTTCCGGCATTTGCGCCCCAAGATATATGGCAGATATAGGTGGCATTTCTATGTTCTTTCCTTCTGTTGCTGATATAATAATTCTCCATTCATTCTCGTATTCCCATATATTATCCTTGGTAAGTAACGCAATATACAATGCCTTAGTGACCTCTGTATTCATATCTTTACTGTTATTATATATACATTCTAAAGGTATTGAAGGTCTGTCAGTCGAATATGCCACAGGTAAAAGATTATTTATATTTTTTAAATCCTTAAAATCATATTCTATACAAAAGCCCTTATGACCATCAGCATAATGAGACCACATTAAATTGTTCCTATAATCCGTTGTCAAACATCCAACTGCAAAATTTTGGTCCATAAATTTCTGAATTTGTTTTACCTTCTCATTGACTTTGCGCTGTTTTTCCTTTATATCGTTGTCTGATTGAGGACATACCTTGGTAGATATCTCAAAATATGTATCGATTTCATCAATATCTTCTTTAATTTGAAATCTTTTGGCTATATCCTCTAATTTGAAATCATTCGAGTTCATAGCAAGCAACTCTTCCTCGCCAAAATGCTCCACCAAATATTTACCTTCATTTATCATATGTTCTGCCACATTTTCCGAGATACTTTCTTCCAATAAAACAGACATAATTTTACTGACCATAGCTTTATTATCAATTAACATCGAATAAACAGATTGCCCGGCTCCCATTTTGTCTTCTATCTGTTTTCTTAACTCAAAAAAATCACTGTATAGAGAATTTTCTAAAAGTGCTTGAACTATTCTCTTATCATTTCCTGTGTAATCGTTTATATTTACTTTTCCTTTATCCTCTTGTTCAACCAGCTTGTATCCGTTTATTATTGCATTTACATAATGTTTCCGCATAGTTTGCCCAAGTGAGGTCATTTGCATTGCCAACTTACAGTCAAATGGGTCATTAAATTCCTTGGGTGATGAACAATACATAGTTCCATTTTCCAAGTTACTAAGGGAATACTTATTAACTGCACGATATTTATACACTTTTCCTTCCGTAGTGTCCTGCATAAAAATTTCATTGCGCTTATTTATAAAATCAACCTCATCTTCAGACCGAAGACTATTATACAACAAATTCTTTTTATCTTTCATTTTCCTGCACCATTAGCATATTGATTTATATTTTTGTTGCCTACTTACTACTATATTTTCTTATATTATAGTCTTTGTGCTTTTCCCTGTCCACAATAGTCACCAGTTCTCCATGCTGCATTAAGCCCTATGCGAATGTAAAGGCAGATAAGTCAAACAGACTGCCTAATGTGTTTTCCAAAGAGGACGGTGTCATAGCTTCTTTCACTTTCCGGAGGGTTTCGTTAAAAAGACTTTCGTTTTTAAAAATCTGAAGCAGTTCTGCCGTATTTCGTGCATCGTCCAGTGCATCATGTTCCCTGCCGGAAAAATCAATACCCGCCATATCCAGTGCAAATTTCAAGGAAACCTGTCTGTCAAATCCCAGATGGGAGTCAAATTCCTTCTGAAAATCATTCCATTCCGTATCCATTATTTTACGCTCCATGGATGAAAGCTCACATTCCTTCCAAACAAGTTCTTTTTTCATCTGAAAATAATCGCTGTTGCTCCAGGCATATATGATTACCTCATCGCCGGTCCCCAGACACCAGTTTGCAAACATCCGAAAAGCCTCCTTAAAATACGGTGCATGTTCTACCATCGCATCGGTAATACCGGTCAATCTGCTGATATTCGGTGCAATCCTATTGTTATACTCCGGCTTCACATAAGTACGAAAAGAAGAAATTTCCTGTAATCTGTCATCCAGCATAACCGCCCCGATTTCAATGGTTTCCATATTGTAAGTTCCCTTCTTTTCCATTTTGCCTCTGACAGTATTCATCTCCAAATCCACAACAATATGTTTCATAAAACATCCTCCGTTTCGTAAAAATAAGAACCGAAAAGATTTTTGCCTCTTTTCGGTTCTTATCATACTAAAACGGATGTCCCATAAATGACACTTTTATAATATGGTATTAGAATTTACACAAAAACGGAGTCAGATATACCGGTAAAAAAGAAATCTGCCCTTCTCTGTCTATATCTTTTTGCGAGATAATAACACAATCCCTGACCGTTTTGGAATATTTTTTATGAAACTCTGTAAGGGACTCATGTTTTCCGACTCCCGAAGATTTCACTTCTATGGCAGATACCCTGGAACTCTGGGTAATCAGGAAGTCTATTTCATAATAATGTGTACTTTTTTCCTTCTTCCATGTATGATAGAACAATTCTCTGCCTGATGCGGCTATCATCTGGGCAACCAGATTTTCATACAGATACCCTAAATTTGCCGGCAGTTTATCCGCCAGCAATTTTGCATATATATCATTCTCCGCCACCGGTCTGTCTATAAACATCAACGTGATAAACAGCCCTGTGTCCGCAATATACATTTTGTAACTGTCCAAATCCTTCGTAAGCGACAGACTTACTCTTGGGTCCGTTGTATTATAAGACGGAAGAACTGTTTTCGAGTCTATTAAATCATATAGTAATTTCTCTTCTTTTGATGATTTTCTCTTCCCTGTCAGTGCACTGGTACGATATTTTTTTCCGCCTTTGGAAAGCTGCGCCGGTATGGAATGGTACATGGCTGAAATCATTCCGGACGGGTCCAGCTTTCTGAAATCGTCCTCATACAACTTGATAATCTGGCGTTTTACCATATCAATCGCAGAAAAGTTTTCTCCGTTTACAAAGGCTTCTACTGCCTGCGGCATTCCACCGACAGCCATATACAGCCTTATATCTCTCATAAGCTTACGGTTGACCTGCTGCCCCACGCCTTTTTTCAGCATATATATTTTTTCCAGCAATTCATAATTGCCGTTGGTCGCATCACAAAATTCCTCATAGTCCATCGGATATACCTGTATCTTCATTTCTTCGGACGGAATGAGAATATCTTTAATATTTTTCCGAATGGATATTAAGGAACCTGTTTCTATATAGTGATACCTGCCATCCTTAACAAGATGCTTAATGGCTTGTCTTGCTTTGGGAAAAAGCTGTACTTCATCAAATATTATCACAGACTCATGTTGATATAAATTGATACCGGTTATCGCCTGCAAGCGAAGAAAAAACATATCCGGATTATGAATATCATCAAAGCACGCCAGCATTTCTTCGGATGTCCTGGAAAAATCAATCAGTATATAGGATTTATATTCTTTTTGGGCAAACTGCTCAGCAATGGTAGATTTACCGACTCGTCTTGCCCCCTCCAGCAAAACCGCATACTTGTCAGCATACTGTTCTTTCCACTCTTTCAACTCGTCATATGCTTTTCTCTTAAAATACATGCCTGCCTCCTATAAAGTTTCGATAGAATACTACAACCTGCATTATAAGCTAAGTATATTCTATTATTTGCAATTCTTCAATACTTTATTTCTCAAAATCATGCAAAATTTCAAAACTTTTTTATAGCAAATCTTGCAGTTTTTCAAAGTTTTTTATGGTAAAACATGCAAACATGCAAAAACATGCAAGACATGCCAAACATGCAATTGTCAATCGAAGAGAAAAATTTTATAATGTGCTATGATAGATTACAGAATCAAAAGCTTTAACGGAAAGGAATTTTCTATGAACACTCCCGACTTTTCAAAGGAAAATATCAAGCCCTTATTCGACTCCAAATTTGTCAGAGTCTTTGATTTGCAGTATGCGGAAGGAAAGCATTATTATGATGCCACCAGACGCACCGGCGACGATCTGGTCGCTTCCAAAACAAAAGAAGAATTTAAAAACATGCATGCGGATGCCGTTACCTGTATCGTAGTTCTTAACATAAAAAACGAGGAACCCAGACTGCTGCTCAGTCATGAATTTCGTTATCCTACCGGACAGTTTCTCTTAAGTCCGCCCGCCGGGCTCATCGATAAAGAAGATTTACAGCCGGTTATGACAGCAGCTTCTGTGACATCCGATGCCGCAGCAGGCGCCGCCGGTACGGACATGCGGACCGCCCCTCTGATTAAAACCGCCATCCGGGAGCTTAAGGAAGAAACCGGCATTGTATTCGGGGAAACCGACACTGCACGCGTCATCAATCCGCTGCTTTTCAGCACCCCCGGCATGACTGACGAAAGCAATGCCCTGGTGCTGCTTTCCATCAACAGGGACACCATGCCGGATTTAAACACCGCCGGTGCCGTAGGCAGCGAATGTTTTGACGGCTTCTCTCTTTTAACGAAAGGGGATGCTCTCCGCATTTTACGGCAGGGCACGGATGACAACGGTATTTTTTATTCCATATACACCTGGGCTTCCCTCATGCATTTTGTCACAATGCCTTTCTGATGCAGATAATCGTCTAATTCCATGTTCCGGCACATGAACGGTTGTGCTCCTCTGCGGAAAATCCAGCTGGTGCAAAGCGGCATATGCAGGATTGTCTGCGTGGTTTTATTGCACCGGGTTGCAATGGAGGATGCCGTTTTCGGGTCATTCCCGCCCATGTAAATCATGGTGTCGCAGTCATCCACTATGGTATGGGCTCCCATGTCATAGCTTTGTTCCAACTGGGATAAAGACTGCAGGATTAAAATAGCGGAAATCTTCCGGGAACGGATGTTGGAAATCATGTTTTCAAAGTTGTCAATCCGGCAGTTTGTGGCAAAGTCGTCCATGAAAAAACGGACCGGCACCGGCAGCCGGCTGTCCGCACACCGCTCGTCCGCGTAGGTGCAGAGCTGGTTCATGGTCTGGGTAAAAAACAGGTTTATCAGTAAATCCATGGACCTGTCCGTATCCGAAACTTCCACAAATACCGCCGTTTTCTGCCTGCCGATAGATGTCAGGTTCAGCTCGTCATCCCGCATCATCTGCGCTAATTCCTCCGTGTCGAGGGAGCAGAATTTGCTGATGGCGGTCACGACAATGGTGTGGAACGTCTTATCCGGCGCCTGATTGACATTCTGGAACTGTTTATACGCCCAGCTTGTGGGATTTTTCTTATGCAGGTTCTCCATCATGTTTGCCAGAATGCTGTTCCGGCTATCGCTGTTATCCCTTCCCGCCGCCCGCAGAATTTCCAGTATCATATGAAAATTGTGCATGCCGGACTCCTCCGGTACGGTTTCTTTCACGTATGCTATCAGACTGCTTATCAGCATCATGGCGGAATCATCCCAGAACGGGTCCGCCATGTGACGGTGTTTCTCGCTTACCATGATGTGGGAAAGCTGCTGGATTTGCTGTGTGTTTTTCACATACTGCAAAGGATTGTAATGGACGGATTTTTCCGGGTGAATAAAGCTTAGCTTCACCACCCGGTAGCCGTGCTCTTCCATGTAGTGTCCCCACTGCCGGTGCAGATTTCCCTTGGGGTCCGTCAGCACATAACTGCCCACGCATTCCAAAAGATTCGGCGTAATAACGGTCCTGGTCTTTGAAGCGCCCGTGGTTCCCACCACCAGCACGTTGTTGTTGAGTCTGGTCTGCCGGTCGTCCAGACTGTATCGTTTTCCGTCCGGCAAAATCATAGAGCCATATTCTTCTGTGCTTCTGTCTGCCATGTTTTCTCCTCCCTTTTATACATGCCCTGCGTGCTGATGCTGTCATTTTACATCAGGTCATCCGTTACCCAGTCGCAAATTCCGAAAGCTACCGCCTCCTTCGCATCCATATAGTTGTTAAATTCGGTCGCCCGGTTTACCTCTTCGATGCTTTTTCCCGTGTGCTTTGCCAGAATTCCATTTAATTCCTGTCTTGTCTGCATCATCAGGTCGGCAGTGTTTTTGACCGATGATACGGAGCCTCCCACCCCGAGGGGAATCAGCGGTTCGTGTATCATAACCTTGCTGTGGGGCAGAATAAACCGCCTGCCTTTCTGACCGCCGGCAAAAATAACGGCGCCCATGCTTGCCGCCATGCCCACGCAGTACATGTTTATCGGCGCCCTGCAGGACTGTATCAAATCGTAAATGGCAAGTCCCGCATTGACTTCGCCGCCGGGGCTGTTTATGTAAATATTGATTTCCGACTGTTCATCCTCCATAAGTTTTAACATCTGCATGGTAAAGGAAAACACAAGGTTTTCATCAATATTGCCGAATAAAAATACCTTCCTGCCTGTAAGTGCATCCGTTAAAAGAGAAACGGTGCGGATGCCGTCTGCCGTCTCCCGTTCTACCTCCGGTACATCATTATATGTGTTCGTCATGTTGCTGCCTCCTGTGCTGGTTATGGTCTACGGCTTGTCAGTGAGCTGCCTGCCGTTTGCCGTGCTGCTGTTTCGCTTTTGTTGTGCTCTCATTGTAGTATGCGGGCACCCTTTTGTCATTGAACGCATAGTTTAACCGGGCACCGCTTATTTTAGGACAAAAAAAGAACCCATATCCTTGTGATATGAGTTCTCAGAGTGTAGACAAAGTCCCGTACAGTAATGCGGGATTTTTCTTTGCCAAGTGCCAGAAAGTTCGGTATTTATGCGGACTTTCCGACACTTTTCTGGTATAATAGAAGTATCAAATCACGGCAGGTACTTCTACTTATGATGACCCAGAATGCAGATAAAAAAAGAGAACAAGTGCAGTTTCTTTGTATGGGTGACATGGTTCCACAGGATCACCTTCTCCGAATCATAGATAAGGCAATCGACTGGAACTTCATTTATGACCTTGTAGTCGAAAAATATTCACAGGACAATGGTCGCCCCAGTATGGATCCCGTGATGCTGATTAAGATTCCTTTTATCCAGTATCTTTATGGGATCAAAAGTATGCGGCAGACCTGCAAAGAAAGCAATACTATGGATTATCCCCCTGCAATAATACGCAGCACAACGCTTACAAGCATCTTCAATGGCAGTAATCAGATCCATGCTGACAGTCACAATCGCCTTTCCCGTTTGGAATGACTCCTGCGTCAACTCAACGACCATTGTTCTGTCCTCCTATTGTATTTTTTGCTTTCTTCTTCATTCTATCTAAACTTCTGGACAAAATGTCCTAAAGTCGCATTCATGTACATTGCCCTCAAAGGCACAAAAAAGCATCTATGCTATCTCACATAAATGCTCTAACGCTGTTAAGTTTATTTAATTGTTATATTGTCTCAACCCGACAAACTGGAGGTTGGCTATTTCGTTGCAACAATACTTATCCAATGATTTTTTGCATTTGAATACGTTTTGATCTCTGTAAAACCCGCTTCCTTCAAAGCGGCAACAAGTTGTTCAGATGTGTAAATCTTCATACCATTGATCATCTTTGTCCATTTTTCATCTGCGGCATTCGTTCCGTCACTCTCGTTACAAATCAGGAATATGCCTTCGCTTTTCAGCACACGGTTGACCTCGGAAAAGCATTTTACTAATCCTGGCCAAAAGTAAACTGTTTCGAAGGCAGAAACATAATCAAAAGTCGCATCAGAAAAGGGTATAGCAGATACATCTCCTTGAACTACATTACATTTCCCTTGTTTAATGGCGAGGGCGTTCAATTTCTGAGATTCTGCCACACTAACCTCAGAATAATCCATTCCTGTCACGTGGCCATTTCTACATCTATCAAGCCAGACCGCAATATTTGCTCCGCCGCCACAGCCGACGTCCAGCACTTCAGCATCAGACTTCGCGGAGATATTTGAGAATCCCCATTGCGATAATTTGGCGTGACCGCTGTTCATCATCTTCGTCATCAATTTTCCGCCGAGGCCTTGTGGCTTACGGGTATTTTCAAAAAATCTCATTACAGAATTCCTCCTCCACAAATACCGGTTGAGATTTCACATATTCTAAGGAATTTAATAACTGTTATATTTTGTTACTAAATTTCTCACGAGCCATTGAAAACACTAAATTTGTGGCAGGTGAACTTTCCATTCGACTTTCCATTGCAATATTTCTATAATAATTAGAATAGCAGAAATGTCAGGATTTATCAATCATTTAATCCTGCTTTGTACATCCAGATGTATTATCCTTTGGATAAAAATACAGAATCACCTTCTTTCCAAGATATTCGCTTAATTTATGCACTTCTCCATTCTGATCTGGTAATTCAAAATCCGGTGCCTTTGTTCCTACTTCTATCATAACGTTTCCTACAATCTACACATAAGCTGGCATATTATTTACTCTTGCTTTTCTTTATTTTTTTCCAATCCTTGCTTACCAGCAATCATCTTATTCCCTGATAACATAGAAAAACACATACAAACCATTGCTCCTACTGCATGTCCATAAGTGTCATTTGCACACTTCAGATTATTTAAGTCAAACATTACAAATCCCATAGGTTCTGTTATATACTCGTAGTTATTAAGCATTTCTTCGCATTTACTCTTATTAGGGAGTCCTGTCTGTAAATCCACATATGCTTTTTTCTCCAAAACTTGATTTTTATTTTTTATTCTAATGTCATCTATTGTTTGTTTTATGATTATTAGTACCGTTTCATCTGCCAGCTTAAAATATGTTTCGCTCATAGCAATAACATCAGTAGCTTCGTATCCTTTTTCTCTTACAGATATAATCTCGGCTTTTAATTTTTCCCAATATGAGATTTGTTCATCCAAATTGTTCTGATATGTTATATCTGGAAGGCTCACAAGACCATATATCCCATCACCATACTTAAGCCCATCCAGAATATCATCCAGATATGCCATCAGTTCATCATCAGCAGTTCCCGTGACTTCCAATTTCACTTCACGCTGCGTTCCACCTCTTACTAAGCCTGCATAATTAACTACCTTAGCAGTTCCTTGTATTTTTCGTATTTCCCACATCATAACAACGACCAAAACTGCCAAAAATAACACAAGGGTTGTCTTTAATATATTGCCAATTTTTCTCTCATTGCGCAATCGCCTTCAAATACTTCTAATTAATTCAAACTATATATCGTCATTGATACTCTTTTTTGTAATCTGCCCGTCCACATACAAAATATGGTTAATGAGCCAACTTGTCAGATACTCTAATATATCCTCTATCTGCTTATTCTGATCTACTACTTCTTCGTTGTGATTCTCCATAAATTCATCCAATTTATTGATAAATTCCTGATGCTGTATCTTTTGTGTAAAGAGCTTCTTATAGTGAATAGATTCCATATATTCCTCTTCATCACTGAAATGTTTAACCGTATAATTTCTTAAATTCATAAGAACATCATGTATGGCATCGAATTTATCCGGTATCATATCGTTATGTAGCAGCTCATAAGCTTCATCTGCATATTGGAACAACTGCTTATGCTCTTCGTCAATCATATCTATTCCAATATAATATTCAGGCTTCATTTCATACATTTTATCTTCCTGCCTTCTTTAATAATCATTATTAGCATTTCCACAATCCATGAAGATTGCAGTATGCGTATACTTCCTCTACCAGTTCTCCTTCGCATAATGCAAAATCAATTGCCGGTTCCTGTCCTGGTATAAGTTCCTTTCTGTAAATCCCCTGATTAGTCTTAAGTGTTACCCATTCAATGAAATGTTCTTCCAACATTGGGTGCTTTACCTCTCCGACTATTACATGTACAAGATTATTATCTACAGAATATACCGGTACATGCTTTTCAACAGCCGCATCTGTTACTCCGGCTTTTAATTCCAACATCGGCTCTCCGCAACAGATAACAGGCACGCCTTTGTCCTTAACCTTCTCTACAATGTTCCCACAATGCTTACAAATATAATACTTTACTTTCATGATAATCTCCTTTCTATTTACAGCTCTAATGTGTCAATTATATTCTTTAATGCGTCTGCTGATTCTTTTAGCTTCAATGCTTCTTCTCCACTAAGATTAATCGGTATATCAGATTCAATTCCGTCTGCACCAACAATGACAGGCATACTTAAGACAACATCATCAATCTCATATACTCCATGTATCATGTGCGATACAGGAAGTATTGATTTTTCGTCACGCATAATTACTTCACAGATACGTTTTACTGACATTGCAATTCCATAATATGTCGCATGCTTCTTATTGATAATCTCATAGGCACTGTTTTTGACAGCATCTGCGATTTCCTTCGTATTTTCCTTATGGTTATAATGTCCTCTCATCTCACACATGTCACTAAGCGGAACACCGGATACATTGGCAGATGACCATGCCACAACTTCACTGTCTCCATGCTCTCCTACTATAAATGCATGCACGCTTCGGCTGTCCACTGATAAATGCTGTCCAAGCCTGCTTCTAAGTCTTGCACTGTCAAGAACTGTTCCTGAGCCGATAACTCTCTCCTCCGGAAGTCCTGACAGTTTGATTGCAACCTGTGTCAGAATATCCACAGGATTTGCTACAACCAGAAGGATTCCTCCAAAATCTCTTTTGGCAATTTCCGGAATAATGGACTTAAATATTGCCACATTCTTATTTACCAGATCAAGTCTTGTTTCTCCTGGCTTTTGCCCTGCACCTGCTGATATAATTACAATCGCAGCATCTGCCACATCATCATAATCACCAGCATATATTTTCATAGGGCTGGCAAATGGTATTCCATGACTGATATCCATAGCCTCTCCCTCTGCCTTATTCTTATCCGCATCTATCAAGGCAATTTCAGTGAATAATCCACTCTGCATAAGCGCAAATACAGATGCTGAGCCTACGAATCCGCAACCTATCATAACTGCCTTTTTTGAATTTGATTTTTTCTTATTCATGCAATCATCCCTTCCTTTTGTTATTCTACAATTCTTTCAAATATGTATTCATTACCTGACGAAATTTTGTCTCTGAATACATAACCAAGTCTGTTAAAACTTCTGATATCCTCTGGTTTTTCTATATGATTCTCTGCCATATATCTTACCATTTCACCACGAGCCATCTTAGCATATGTGCCTTTTGTGATAAGCTTATCACCCCAGAACTCATACAAATTTTTATAATGCCCTATTGCAGCCCTTGCCTGCATTTCGAGTCGATATGGTGTAATACCATCCATCGGTTTTAATACCCCATAAAACGCTGACATTATTCTCAAATGTTCCTGCACATAATCAAAATGAGCATTTTCAAAAACTACAGGAGCCATATACTGATAGGCAATGCCCTCATAAGCTAAAACAGCAGGTGTAAGTTGTTTATACAGATTCATAGAATTAATTCTCGCTATATTCTGTGCCGCAATATTGTCATTGCACTTCCACATTTTTTGAAGTTCTTCTTCGGTTCTTCCTTTCAGCCAGCTAAGTATCTCTTCTGTTTTTTCAACGAATACCGGACATGTTAATATGTCTATGCTGTCAGTGTCTGTTTTCATTTTTTTAGCGGGTGATAATATAATCTTCATCAGCTTAATTCCTGCAGCATTTTTTCAGGATCATCAGCTGCTTTTACTTTATCATTAGCTTTTACTATTATCCCATGTTCATCAATAAGGTATGTTGTTCTGACCACACCCATGGACACTTTTCCGTAGTTTCTCTTTTCCTTCCATACATCATATGCTTCAATAACCTTGCGCTCTGTATCTGATAAAAGCGTAAATGCCAGTCCATGTTTTTCCTCAAATTTCTTATGTGATGCAACTGAATCCTTGCTTACGCCAAGTACAACCGCACCTTTCTCAACAAACTGTGGGTATCTATCTGAAAATCCACAAGCCTGCTTTGTACATCCAGGTGTATTATCCCTTGGATAAAAATATAGGATTACTTTCTTTCCAAGATATTCGCTTAATTTATGTAATTCTCCATTCTGATCCGGTAATTCAAAATCCGGTGCTTTTGTTCCTACTTCTAACATTTTTATTCTCCAATCTATGCATCTTTCATTTCTTTCTTCTGACATTCCTGGCAGATGCCCTTAAAAAAAATGTCATGGCTTATATACTTCATTCCATGTGTGTCTTTTATTCTCTTCTCCAGCTCTGATATAACATCCATATCAACATCAAATATCTCTCCACACTTTACACATTCCACATGGTAATGATTTTCGAGTGTAAAGTCAAAGCGGTCTGAACCATCCGGAACTTCCACTTTTCTAACCTTGCCTTCTTCTACAAGAATGCCAAGATTTCTATATACTGTCCCTCTCCCGATAGATGGATATTTTTCTTTTACAAATGTATATATCTGGTCTGCTGTTACATGACGGTGCATTTCATTTACTGCATCAAGTACCATATCCCTTTGAATTGTATTTCTAATTGTTTTCAACCTCCTTAATAGGATTTATTCTTAATTAAGATTTTATATCATTCTATTTATTCTGTCAAGCATATGCTCATTTCCATCAAAACATCTAAAATTCTTTATTTGCAACAATGAAAGATACGTATTCCTTAACTATCCTTTCTTTTGTTATCCGATTACACCTTATCTTCGTTTTATAGTTTTACAACACTTACAATACTTTCCAGTATCCTGCCTTTTTTGAACCAACCCGCTCTATATACCCATTTTTTTCCCAACTTTATTCCCAACCTTATTTATTCTCTCAAATGGAATCGTTACAACGATCGAATTCTCTCTAAATGAAAATGCATCTTTCCCGTACATTTCCGTAATCTTAGGGACTCCTCGTCCGGATTTCTCACTTATATGCAGTTGAAGAAATATCTCGGATAATTTTTCATTTACAGGGATTGATTCTCCTAAGAAAAATCCCTCCATGGTCTGTGCCGGAGCAAGTGTTCCCCTTGATAGTATCTCTATTCTGTCGGAAAATACCGAAATCATAGGTTCATTTCCTTCCACCCATTTATTGTGCAGGACGGCATTTATGACAGCCTCACGAAATGCCTTGTTATCAAATAACGGAACCTCCTTTCGTTCAACGACCCTGTCTGTCTCATCCGCCTGAATCAGGTTCAATACATCTCCATAACGCAACAACTCATCCAAACTGTATAATAAACAGTCATTTCCAAATTCACGTACAGAGAAAAGATTAGAGCCTTTTGTTTCTCCATCAAAAATAGATACACGAAGCGGAAAATGAGAGTTATCCGACAGAAGCTGCGCTAATATATTAAACTCGCCTTCTTCTGTTTTTAGCCCCAGATTCTTAATAAACGTCTTTTGATTTAGAACAATACCTTTGGAACCGTAATATCCAAAGAGTTTTTGAAATGTAAGTTCCTGGTACTTTGCCGGTACTGTTTCTATCGTTTCGGTTCTTCCATCCAGTATTTTGAAAAGTTCAATTTCTCTCTTAGGGTAATCTTTCATATTACATTTTGATGATCCTATCCTTAAAAACCTCTTTTCTTTAAATGCCGTAGGAATTTCGGTTGCCGCAGGAATTACCAAACCAACGACTCTCTTTCCATAAATTTCTGTTTCTTCAAAACTAAAATTTATGCTTGGTGACAGATTTCTTGCAAGATAATTCTGATGCGGTTCCTTGTTATATTCACAATACTGGTTAAATGTTGTTCCTACAATTTCATGGGTTGTATCATTTACACCCCAAATGAAATACGCATATTTTTTATAATGAAAAGCCGCCGCATTTGACAGGGCAGATACATATTCGCCTAATGCCTCAGCCTGAAACCAGTTTTCCTTAAATTCAAACCATTCCTGTTCATCACTTAAGGCACATAAATCTAAAACAATTTGTTTCTTCTTTTCCCTTTACCTTTTGTGGCATAGGCTTTTCTGTATCTCCTCCTGCAACCTTTGCTTACTATTGGGAAGCGGAGAAACTTGAATTGATGCCACTTCCCTCCATGCATTATGAGTACATGGAGAGAAAGACAGCAAAGGTATCAAGCGACTTCCACGTACGCTTTGACAATGCTTATTATAGCGTAGATAAAACATTTCTGCACAAGAAAATATCTATTAAGGCTTCTTCGACCGTAGTTCGTATTTATACCCTTACCGGAGAGTTTCTTTGTGAATGGCCCAGAGCTACCCGTAAAGGGCAGTGGTCAACCAATCCTGAACACCTGCCAGATAACTATAAAGGATTCACTCAGTGGAATGGTCCTTACTTTATCCAGAAAGCACAGCTCATTGGCAAAAATACAGAGACTGTTGTCCGGACGATCCTCAAATCCAGACCATACGAAGTACAGACCTATCGTATGTGCTTACTCCTGTTATTCTCTTCATTTGCATATTATTTCTTGTATATTTTCCACTAATTTAATAAAAATCAAAAAGAAACAGAACCGTGTGTAATCATCAGCTCTGTCTCTTTTTTATCTTCTGTTATTTCAACATCAGATACTTATTATTCTTCCTTTGATTCATCCTTTTTTCTTACATGTATTACTGCTCCAAAAACAATCAGTATAATACAGATACCTATAATAATGATTATCGTATTATTCCATGCATATTTTGAAGTGCTGTCATCTGTCTTAGGCGCAGGAATGGTTTCATCAGCTTTGTTGTCTGCCTGACCGTTATCACTCATAATCTTGGCATCAACAACAATCGTGTAATCTGATGCGTGGGTAAATTCAAGTTCCACATTTCCATCCGCATTAATCTGTCCGGCACTGATAAATTCCAATTCTCCGGTCTGTTCATTGTAGTAGAACAGGTTCGCATACAGTCCTGCATTCTTTGATTCCATGTTGACGGTCAGTGTGGCTGTAAATCCAAACTCTCCGTCATAGGCAAGAGTCAGGTTCATGGAATACCGTTCCCCGGTCACGTTGTTGATCACATCCACAGGAATGGATTTTCCTGCGTCGGCTCCGACTGTCACATCAAAATCAATATCTCCGGCTGCATCAGTGATTTCCTTTCCATTGATCTTCCAAGAAATGCCATTTTCCATGTCAAGCACCAGTGTGACATCCTTACCCTTAATGCTGTCAAGAATATCCTTTGGTACTACAGTCGTTCCGTTCATGGCAACTGTTACTGTATCGCCTGACTTAGCTTCTTCAAGCTCTGGCTTGATAACATCCCAGCCTTCCTTGCCGCTCTCACCCTTGATGTATGGCTTAATTGAAGTACCATTGTCCTTATCATTACCCTTACTGCTGTCATCGGACTTAATCTTAGCGATAGTCTGTGTGTAACTGTGTCCACACTTGGAACAGGTGTAGGTCGTGATGCCTTCCTCTGTTGTCGTTGCAGCCTTGGTTACTTTTGATACATAGCTGTGGCTGTGTTCGCTGCTGCCGGTTGCCGGGATAGTTTCGGTTGCCATCGTATAACCGCAGACGGTACATTCCTTATGCTTTGAGCCGCTTGTGGTAGCCGTTGCCGGGGTGTCGATAATCCATTCACCGGCAGTATGCGCTGCTGTATCTTTCTTATCGCCGCAGGAGCACTCATGCCAGTGGTTGTCGGCATCGTTCTTCCACTCGCTGCCGTGGCTGTGAGTATGCTCACCGCCGCCGGTTGCCGGAATCGTTCCGGTTTCCAGCACACGCTTGCAGACGGTGCATTCCTTATGCTTTGAGCCGCTTGTGGTAGCCGTTGCCGGGGTGTCGATAATCCATTCACCGGCAGTATGCGCTGCTGTATCTTTCTTATCGCCGCAGGAGCACTCATGCCAGTGGTTGTCGGCATCGTTCTTCCACTCGCTGCCGTAGCTGTGAGTATGCTCACCGCCGCCGGTTGCCGGGATGGTTTCGGTTGCCATCGTATAACCGCAGACGGTGCATTCCTTATGCTTTGAGCCGCTTGTGGTAGCTGTTGCCGGAGTGTCGATAATCCATTCACCGGCGGTATGCGCCGCCTTGCTGCCCTCGATGATCACGCCGCAGCCGACAACGGTGCACTCTTTCCAGTGATCGGTATTATCGGACTTCCAGTCGGAAGCGCTATGACCTGTTGCCGCAAGGATTACGCTTGTCTTGTCGGTAATTTCGGATGCACCGGTTGCATCCTCAAACCACTTGTCACAGCCGTCGCAGGTGTAATATGCCGTGTTGCCTTTCTCCGTGCAAGTAGGAGCCTTTGCGGGAACGAGGGTCAGATTGTGCGTATGCGGTACGGTCTTGTCATATCCGCAGGTGTCGCAGATGTTATCGCTACCGTAATCGTGAGCCGCCTCGTCCTTCTTTTCGTGGCAACGAGAGCATTCTTTCCAATGATTGTCTGTGTCCTTGCTCCAATCGCTTGCCCATGCGTGCCCGAGCTGTGTACCTGCTGCTGTAAAGGTTTCTGTTGTGCTGATCTCTCCGCAGGAGCAGCTCTTGAAATATACTGCATCGTTGGTGCAGTCGGCAGCCGACTTGAGGGTTTCCGGCTTCTGAATTTCCTGATCGTAGGTATGAGTATGGGGAATTGTGTAGGTCGCTTTCACGCTGACTTCACTGTCAGGCATTATGAAAGTAGTGGTTTCACTGTTCGCATCTTCAAGAGTAGTGTTGCCGCTTTCTACTACCCACTTATCAAACACCTTACCGTCAGGAGCCGCATTTGCGGTCAGAGTAATGGTTGTGCCTTGCGCCGCTTTACTGATTTCGCTTCCTGCACCGATTGTCGCTTTGCCGTCCGTTACGATGATGGAATACTCTTTACTCTCCCAGATTGCATAGAAGGTAGTATCCGAGCTTACTTCATAGGTCGTGCCGGAAATAACCGAACCGTCGGCACTGGTTGACCAGCCCTTGAATTGCTTGCCTTCCGGTTCAGTAAAACCGCAGGAGGGCAGGGTGTAGCTGCCGGAAACGCCGGTGACATCTGCCATTGTGCCGCCGCCACCGTTGGCATTGAATCTGACGATATACTCGGCAGGCGCGGCTTTGGTTATCGTAATAGACAGCTCCTTCGTATCGCTGCCCGCGCTGTTGGTAGCCTTGACGGTGAAGGTGGAGGTTCCCGCTGCGGTAGGCGTGCCGCTGATCTCGCCGGTGTCCTTGTTCAGGCTCAGACCGGTAGGCCAGTCGCCGTTTTCAACGCTCCATGTGATAGGCGTAGTGCCGTCGGCGCTCAGGGTCTGGCTGTAAGCCTCGCCCACCTTGCCGTCCGGCAGGGTATCCGTGGTGATGGTAACGGTATAGATGCCGGGCTCAAACTGTGCCGTCAGCTTGGTTACATCCGCCGAAACGCTTTCACCGGGCGCGTACAGGTTTCCGTCGCTGCCAAACCACATAAAGTAGCTGCCGGTATCTCCGTCGGGGCGGGTCAGACCATCGGATGCAGGCGCAGTAAATTCGCTTCCGTTTTTTACAATGATCTGGATATTATCCGAGCTGCCGCCCAATTTGCCGCCGCCAAGGTCAAGGGTAACGGCTTTCAGCCCGTCAGAGCTCAGTGTGTCCGGATTCAGGACCTCAAGGACAGGACGGAAACCGATGACCGGGCGGGACCACGTAGCATTCCAGTCGCTCCAGTTGCGGGCGGAATTGTACCCGCGACGCGCACGGTTCGCCAACAAAGAACTCGCAGTATCCTGCCCCCACGAAAGCACCTCACCACAGTTTTTGATATATCCATCGTCCTTGTCCAGTATCCTGTCCCATTCGTTGCTTTGGGGTGTGCCGCGTCGGGAATTGCCCGAGCCTGTACCATCACTTCCCGTGGACGGCGCACGTAGCATATAATCCACGCTTCCGGCGGCGTAGCCTTTGCCGAAAATCAGACTTGCGCCATCCAGGTTATCCCATCCTACTGTATGTGTCACGACATAATCCGCCACAAACAGGCTGTGGACATATTCGTTCTTCTGTGCATACTCCTCGGTGGTTACCATCTCCGACGTGAGCTTGTAGGCATCCACTGTCCCGGCATAGGTAAAGGGAACATAGTGCAGCGACGTATCCGGCAGGCTGCTGTTTGCCGTGCCGGGGATGCCCACGCCGGAGAGGTCAAACCAATAGGTGTCGCCGATCGTAAGAGTAAACTGCTCATCAAACTGCGCCGTCAGCTTGGTTACATCCGCCGAAACGTTATCGCCCGGTTCGTAGAGCTTGCCGTCGCTGCCAAGCCACATAAAGGAGCTGCCGGTATCTCCGTCGGGACGGGTCAGACCGTCGGAGGCAGGCGCGGTAAAGCTCTCACCGTTTTTTACGATGATTTGAATATCCTCGGAGCTGCCGCCCAATTTGCCGCCGCCAAGGTCAAGGGTAACGACCTTCAGCCCGCCAGGGCCCAGTGTGTCAGGGTTCAGGACTTCAAGGACGGGGCGGAAACCGACGTCCGGATAGGAGTTCGTAGCAGTGGTGGAGCTCCAGTAGCGGGCCGAAGTGTACCCGCGAATCGCACGGAGCGACGCGTCGACAGAAACAGTATCCTGTCCCCACGAATACATTTCATTCCAGTTTTGGATATATCCGCTGTCCTTATTCAGCATCGTGTCCCATTCGTTGCTTTGGGGCACGCCGCGTTCGGAATTGCCCGAACCTGTATAGTTACTTCCCACAGACGGTGCGCGCAGGGTATAGTCCACGCCGCCGCTGGCATAATTTTTGCCGAAAATCAGACCTTCGTCATTCAGGCCACCCCAGCTAATCGTATGCGTTACGGCATAGTCCGCCACAAACAGGCTGTGGGCGTATTTGTTCTGCTGTGCATACTCCTCGGTGGTCACCATCGCAGACGTGAGCTTGTAGGCTTCTATTGTTCCCGCATAGGTAAAGGGAACATAGTGCAGCGACGTATCCGGCAAAGAAACTGCGCCGTCTTCGTTCCCGGTGTTCACCGTGCCGGGAATACCCATTGCCGATAGGTCAAAGTAATAGGTGCCGCCGAGCTTGAGGGAAAACTGTTCTGATAAAGCAAACTGCGCCGTGAGCTTGGTAACGTCCGCCGGAACGTTGTCGCCGGGGGCGTAGAGCTTACCGTTGCTTCCGAGCCACATAAAGTAGCTGCACGTATCTCCGTCCGGGCGGGTCAAACCGCCGGACGCAGGCGCGGTAAACTCGCTGCCGGTTTTCACAATGATTTGAATATCCTCGGAGCTATTCCCCAATTTGCCGCCGCCAAGGTCAAGGGTAACGACCTTCAGTCCGTCAGAGCCCAGTGTGTCAGGTTTCGGGACTTCAAGGACGGGGCGGAAACCGACGATCGGATAGGAGTACGAAGCATAGCTGAAGTTCCAGAAGCGGGCCGAAATGTACCCGCGAACTGCACGGTCCGACGCGTCGACAGAAACAGTATCCTGTCCCCACGAATACATTCCATTCCAGTTTTGGATATATCCGCTGTTCTTGTTCAGCATCGTGTCCCATTCGTTGCTTTGGGGCACGCCGCGTTGGGACTCATCCGAGCCTGTATAGTCACTTCCCACAGACGGTGCGCGCAGGGTATAGTCCACGCCGCCGGCGACATAGTCCTTGCCGAAAATCAGACTTTTCGTATTTAAGTCATCCCAGCTTACCGTATGCGTTACGGCATGGTCCGCTATAAACAGGCTGTGGTCGTATTTATACTGCTGTGCATACTCCTCGGTGGTTGCCATCGCAGATGTGAGCTTGTAGGCGTTCACTGCCCCTGCATAGGTAAAGGGAACATAGTGCATTGATTTGTCCGGTAAATCATCGTTTATTGTGCCTGGAATGTTCTCACCGGAGAGGTCAAAGTAATAAGTGCCGCCAGGAGTGAGGGCAAACTGCTCGGTGGCTGCCTCCTCCACCGTCAACGCTACCGTCTGAAATCGGCTGGCGTAGTCAGTCTGGTAATCACCATTATACTGCTCGGAGAACACATGGAGTTTATAATTTCCGCTGGCAAGGTCATGCGGCAGTGTAAAGCTGAGCTGTCTGTCTGCGGCAGTGGGCTTCATAATTCTTCCATAGTGGGTCGCACCGTTTTTACCCTCGATAATCGCAGAAATATATTCATTCTGCCCCGTTCTCGGCCCGGAAAAGTTCAGCGTAACCGTGCCGCCGGGTTTTCCTGCTGCGGTAGTTTCCGTTACCCTAAAAGTACGGGTATCGTCCAAAAGTGTCAATTTCCATTCGTCCCCGCTGTATTCCGGGATTTTGAACATTCCGTCAGCAGTACCTTTGCCGCCAACGGCTGCAGAAACGAGGAGGACAGAGTCCGGCTTCAGGTTGAAGGCAGGGCGGGCGGCGTTGGTTTGGCCTACCCATTCACCGATCACAGCGCCCTTTTCATTGACCGTCCCCGCAGAATCAGGGTTCATTCTTCTAGGAGAACGGAGCCACCATACGTATGCACTATCGCCATAATTGGCGATACGCGCATTGTCATCGGTAAATCCGTAGGCTGCATTTTCCGCTTCCTCTGCCGAGAGGAAAAACACCTTGTCCCCATCCAGGATGTTGTCAGAAGCGGCATAGTACATACCGTATAGAGCATCACTTTTGCTGGTTGCCAAAACAGCTTTTTGCTCCGTAATGCTGAGACTTCTGCTGTAAAAGTCATTACACCAGTCCTGCGCACGGCTGCCCTTCCAGTCGTTGAAATATGGGGTCGTATAATCAAATTCTACGCCGCCATATTCCCCTGTCCCAAGCAGTGCATCAGAGAGCAGAAAAAATCCGTCCTCCTCCCGGGCATTGGGCATATTGGTTTTTGTATCCAGCACACGCCATTTGACGGTGCTGTTATCCCATGTGCCAAAATGAATATAGTCATAGCTGTTATTTGTGCTGTCATAACCGCTGATCCCACTTGTACCGAGCTGTATGGCTTTTGCCCCGTCATTGCTGGCAAAGGCTGTTGTCGGCAGCAGCGTCAGCACCATGCAGAATAGAAGCAGGATGCTGAGTATTCGTTTTTTCATTTCTTTCTACCTCCGTTATATAAACTTAATCAAGAGCGTTTATTGTAATGGTGCCGCTGAATTCTTCTACAAGATGCAAAGCGCCAAAAGTGAGCCTGTGAGCAGTTTCCTTTCTGTTCTCATCTTCTTTCCTCCGTTCGGAATGGTTTGTCACGGCGAAGCTTTGCACCGCTGCCCTCGCCGTAAATGAGCGGCGGCAGACCGGCTTATGGTTGGTTTGCCTTGTATTTATCCGCAAACAGGGCAACTCCCTGCTTTAAGACCTCCATCTGGGTTTTCAGGTAGTATTCATCCTCGAACATGGCATAGTGGACGCAGGCGCGGACGAATATAAAAATCAGCGGCGTGATGACCGTATAGGGAATGCCGATCTTAGGCTCCAACGATTTAGCATATTCCGTATATCGCTCGTTGACGCCCTCAAAGAATTTCTTGCCGTGCTCAATATACTTCGGATGCGTATAGATCTGATACATCAGGCGATATTTTTTCCCGTGCTTTTTGGCTGTCCAGTAAGGCACCTCTTTCACAAACCGGACGACATCCTTGAGGTCGGTTGGAGCCATCTCCATAAAGTCGTCCTCGACCTTTTCCATACAGTAGGCGGTAGATTCGATGATCAGCTCGTCAAGGTTTTTGAAATAAGAATACAGATTTGCCTTCGTGCAGCCGCAGGCATCAGCCAAGGCTTTGATCCCCGTGCCCGTGAGCCCGTTTTCCGCGTAGCACTCGAAGCACTTTTCCATTAGTTCACGCTTGCGCGCGTTGTGCTGTTGCTCTGTTGTTTTCATGTTGCTTCGCTCCTTTTGTATTTACCGACCGTTCGTTTATGATTAGTATAACATAGAATTGTGTCGAACTCAAGAACTGTTCGAGAAAAAACGAGGAAAATCGAATTTCAAGCAGAAAGAAAACAGCGGCTTATCTGGTCTTTGCACCATCTGAATATCTTACAAACTTTTTTGCATCCTCATATCTATCTTTCTTCTTTGATTCATTCATTGCTGTGCTCCTTTCACTTTGACTTCATAACAAATGACGTATTTTCTCCATAACGCAAAAAAAGGACATCTTCTAAATTTCTTTAGAAAATGTCCTCAGAGTGTAGACAAAGTCCCGTACAGTAGTGCGGGATTCAGACCGTATCCTTGTGATATGAGTTCTGATTGCCAGTCTTGTAGGTCCTACTCCGTAATTCCGCATGCCTTGCAGACTTCGTTTGTCCAGACATCCGCATCCAAGAGCAGCTCTTCGTGCCGCAAATCGAATTCGCGGATATCCGGGT
>ERZ1023839.124-NODE-124-length-25422-cov-17.437498_pt1 | contig 25422 bp, 9 predicted proteins | sample MGYA00380383_ERZ1023839 | MGnify/ENA primary metagenome ERZ1023839 (study PRJEB33179, sample SAMN07449065) | human gut metagenome | biome: Human-gut; feature: Human associated habitat; material: Faeces | host: Homo sapiens | place: India:Kasaragod | collected... | reverse complement strand
CCCGTCATAACGAGGTGGCACCAAACCAGTTTGAGCTGGCACCTATCTATGAGGAATGCAATCTTGCCGTTGACCATAACATGCTCCTGATGAGTTTGATGAAGCGTGTGGCACATAAGCACAGTTTCCGTGTTCTCTTGCACGAGAAGCCATTCGCTGGTGTGAATGGTTCGGGCAAGCACAACAACTGGAGCCTCTGCACTGATACTGGTGTTCTGCTGCATGCAGCAGGCAAGACTCCAGAGGATAACCTTCGCTTCGTAGTCTTCATCGTAGAGACCTTGATGGGTGTTTATAAGCACAACGGTCTGCTGAAGGCTTCTATCATGAGTGCAACCAATGCCCATCGACTGGGTGCCAACGAAGCTCCACCTGCCATCATCTCCTCTTTCTTGGGCAAGCAGCTCACTGATCTCTTAGACCATATAGAGAAGGCAGACAAGGAAGAACTCTTTGCATTGGCAGGCAAGAAGGGAATGGAACTGGATATTCCTGAGATTCCAGAGCTGATGATTGATAATACCGATCGCAACCGTACCTCTCCATTCGCCTTCACCGGAAACCGTTTCGAGTTCCGTGCCGTAGGTTCAGAGGCCAACTGTGCGTCATCTCTCATCGTACTGAATGCTGCCGTAGCTGAGGCGCTCGTTAACTTCAAGGCTCGTGTTGATGCTTTGATAGCAAAGGGTGAGGATCAGACTTCTGCTATTATAGATATTGTACGCGAGGATATCAAGACTTGCAAGCCTATCCGCTTCGATGGCAACGGCTATTCAGATGAGTGGAAGGAAGAGGCTCAGAAGCGAGGTCTGGACTGCGAGGCATCCTGCCCAGTGGTCTTCGACCGTTATCTGGATAAGGAAAGCATCGAGATGTTTGCCAAGACCAACGTGATGAGCGAGAGCGAGTTGAAGGCACGCAACGAGGTGAAGTGGGAAACCTATACCAAGAAGATTCAGATTGAGGCTCGTGTGATGGGCGACCTGAGCATGAACCACATCATCCCAGTGGCAACCCACTATCAGAGCCGTCTGGCAAAGAATGTAGAGGGCATGATTCACATCTTCGGTGGCGAGGAAGGCAAGAAGCTAACTGCCCGCAACGTGAAGATTATCCGTGAGATTGCCGAGCGCACCGAGTCGATAGAGCGTGGTGTAGAGGCGCTGGTTGATGCCCGCAAGGTAGCTAACAAGATAGAGAGCGAGCGCGAGAAGGCCGTAGCTTATCATGACACGGTAGCTCCAAAGATGGAGGAGATACGTTATCAGATAGATAAGCTTGAACTCCTCGTAGCCGATGAACTTTGGACCTTGCCAAAGTATCGTGAGCTGCTGTTTATCAGATAATATTTCCTGAATTAGGAATTGAGATAATAAAAAAGAGTGCATTGTTTGTTACAGTGCACTCTTTTTTTGTTCCGTGAATATGGTAAAGTAGGTTAAAAGTAATATAAAGAACGTGTATATAGCAAAAAAGCTTAGTTTGCTATCGAAGCAGACTTCATTGGTCATTGCAATAGGCTTCATCTGCCATTGCAATAGGCTTCATTTGACGATGAAGTAAGTTTCATTTCAAATGTGTAGTGTGAAGTAGAATGGCATCTATAAAAAATAAGCTCCCTTGACTAAGAAATGCCAAGGGAGCTTTATCATTTTATGACTTCATATAGTTCATTTTATGATTTCATATTACTTCATATGATTTCATACAACTTCATATTACTTCACAACAACCTTGATGGTCTGGCCATTTGAAAGCTTCACGAGGTTGATACCCTTTGTTGGAGCATTCAATTTCTGACCATCGATGGTGTAACGACCTACCTCTTTCACCTCGTTCCAGTTGATAACGTTAGAAATGCCGGTAAGGTCACTGTCGCCAACTGCTACCATGTTGGTGTTATCTACCCACAAATCGTTCATGGCAGATGCAAGAGCAGTCTTGCCATCCTTCTCTGTCTCTTTCATAGGACGGCTTACAAACGCAATGATATGCATGTTCTGGCTCTTCCAAGCATCATCAAGCTCAACCTCATAGTCGTTCTCGTAGCTGTTGCCGTTGGTCTGGAGAGCATCACCGAGTGTACCAGTCACAATCTTGCGCAATACGTAGTTGTGGGTGAACCTAGGCTTTGCAATAGAACCACCAGTGTTCTGCTTGCCGATTACCTTATCCTCTGTAAGATAAACTGTGAGGCGGGCATCATCACCAATCAGCTGCTGGTATTGGTTGATGAGCTTACCCATTACCTTGATACTCAACTTGCCTGTTGCGTCATCAAGTTTAGAATCGATACCTACGGTAGAGAATGATGGATAATATGCTGCAGACTCGTTGATGATTGTGTTGAGCATGCTAGCAACATTATCCTGGTCGCTTGCATCCTGAGCAGCCATGTTCACTGTCAAAGCCTTCTCGTAATTGATCACGTCATTATCGTAGAAGTATCTGTTGAAGGCACCGGAACCATCTGATGGAGTAGAGTAGTAAGCCAACTTGTTAGCCTCTGGCACTGTGAATTCATCTGATAATGTTTCTACAGAACCATCTTCATTTACCTGCTGGCTTTCTCCGTGGATAGAAACGATAGCAAGGTCGTCGTCTTCACGAGCCTTGGCTGTCTTGGTGAGTACCGCGTCTGCAAAGAAGGTGTATTTTGACATCTGGCATGCGTAGAACTCTACCAGGTTCTTGGTACGGTCGAAGTTGTCCTTATATACCTTGAACTTGGTGGTCAACTTATCGTTGGTCAAGTCGCCCTCTGGTTCTTTTCCTTCTACCAGTACAGGATATACTGTTACCTCATGTTCGCCAATAGCCCAATCCTTGTTGATAGGAAGTCCTACTGGAATATTGGAATAGTCGGCATTGGTGATCTCTCTGAAATTGTCACCGACATTATCTTTGTCGTATGTGAAAGTACCCATTTTCTCGCCATCCACCTCAATGCCGAATTTTACGTTTGTGATGTTGTCACGTCCGTCATTGTGGCAAGTGAAGGCTACGCCTGTCTTAGTGTCGTTTTTCACAAATGGTGACATGGCTATCTTGTCCATTACCAAGTCGTGGATGATGAAGTTGCCGTCTTCCTTCTCGATGATGAGCTGAATCATGAGATTAGAACCATCTGTTCCAAGGTAGATAGGCTGCCATGCCCAACTGTTTGGGTCGTGCTTACCATCAATGTCACCAAAAGCCAAAGCACCGCATGTTCCTGCGTAGGTACCTGAAGAGGCGATAGGGTAGCCTGCATCTGCACTCATGTTGCTTGGTGTGAAATCGTAGTATGGCAACAAACCGTCGAAGGTCTTGGTGTCAATCTTATAAGGCTCGTCAAACCAAACGTAGTTCCAGTGTGCTACGGTTGAAGGTACTTCCTTTGATGCCAGGATGTCGCCTACATAAGGAGTACCGTTCTCTATCTTCACGTGGCAGACACCCACCTTGCTTGCGCCGATAGGAATGTTGACATAGAAGCGGGCACCTACAATCTTGCAACCCTCGAATTTCTTGAATGCGTCGCTGTAGAAAAGTGTACCCAAAGATATAGCTCCTTGTGTATCTGCTGGGAATGTAGCTGGCCATACATAGCTCTCGTCATAGCTGTAGTTGATGTATCGCTGGTTGTCGGCGATGTCAGAACCTGCTCTTGTAGCTACTTTCTTGGTTGAATTCTCAACCTTTTGTGGAGCAGAGGTCTTTGCCCAATTCTGGGAGGAAGCATTCATGTTGATGTGCTTCATGCTCTGGGCATTGGCAGTCATTGCCATCATGGCAAGGGCTGCTGTCATCAAGTAAATATTTCTCATTTTTCTTTTTGTCTTAAATTGTTATTCTTGATGGGTGCAGTGAGACACCGCACCCACTTAACTTATTTCTTAACGTAAACCTTCTTTGCGGTTCCATCTGTAAAGGTCACGATGTTGAGACCTTCGAAAGGAACATTGCTCTTTTCGCCTAGGACATTGTAGTAAGCCTTTACTTGCTTGTCGGAAAGCACGATATTGCTGATGCCCGATGTAGAGCCTTCTGCCACGCAGACCTCATCGATGAAGAATGCGTCTGATGCAAAGGTAATCTTTACTTTGCCGTTGGCTGTAATCTTTGTAGAACACTCGTTCCATTTGTTTGGTTCCAGCTTGAAAGTTGCCGTCTCTACAGTTCCGTTGTTGACAGTTACGGTCATTGTCTTGCTCGACAGGGAGTAAGGGGCAGCCTTGAATGTAAGGGTCACTTCGCCATTAATCTTCATCTCTGGAGATGTGAAGGTGATGTTTTTGGCATCTCGCTTGCCTACACGAGCACACTGGGAGCCTCCCTTATAGGTCTGTACATTAGATGTCCAGCCGTTCTTGTCAGGTGAGAATGGACCGCTGGCAAAGAGGTTGGCATTGCCGCTTGTATAGAAGCCCTTGTCGTCGTTACCACCTGTACCCAGACACTTGTCAAATGTTTCCTGGAAGATATAATTCTGCTCTGAGGCAGTCTTGTTCAGGTTCTGGAAACTGAACGAGGCTGTACCGTCGGCAGCGATAGCCATATCAGAGAGGATGATGTTCATCAACTTGGTGCCATCGGTGTTCAGATTATAAGATGTGCAGGCAGGAGTGGTGTTGTTTGCCAGGCGATTCTTGTTGCCGTAAGGCCAAGGGTCGTTCTCTTCATTCTTGTCGCTCTTTATGTTGTCGGCAGGGATGAGGGTGATGCGCTCATGGTCGTTGACACCAGCCATCATGGAGTTAGGAATATTGTAATTCCATGCCTTCAGGTCGTAGTCGATGTGGTTGATGATGATGCCCGATCCTGCAAGTTCTGCGTCCCAACCTTTCTTCTGTCTGTTCTCTATCAAGTAATACTCGTCAGAATTGTTTGGATTCTTGAAGATGTAAGCATCGCCGCCCTCTGCAAGAGGTTTCATGCCTGATACAGAAGTGTTCTCTTTCAACTCGATAGGGGTAATCCAGCCAGCTGCATACTTCTCGTAGGCGGTGTAGCCGGCAGGAGTAAAGCCGTTGCCATTGTAGTTGCCCTGGCACATCAAATCCCAGGTTCCCATGCCGTAGAGTCCCGTGTAGTTGGTATCGTAGGCATCAGGATAGCCGAAGCAATGGGAGAACTCATGGCAGATAGTTCCGATACCATCCACCTCGTTGGATGTAGATAGCTCGTTGGAACATGCATAGTTTATCAACGTCTTGTTGCCGCACTTCACAGGGCTTGTCATTCTTCCCTTGTGTGGCCATATAGTGTCGTCTCCTCCGCCAGTAGCCTCGCCACGTCCGGCATAGACCACGAATACCATCTCCATCTGTCCGTCGCCATCCCAATCGTATGGTGAGAAGTCGATGCCTTCAGCGGCAGCCTTGCCCAGACAGCCGGAGATCATCGCCTGTACGTTCACGTCCTGCTGGCCTCCTTCGTTCTTACCATAAAAAGCTTGCTCGCCGAGGGTATAAGGACCCATTACGTCGAAGTTCATCTCAAACTTGCCGTTGCTCTGTGCCTTGAAGTAGTCGGCCACGCTACCCTTGAAATTACCCTCGCTGAAACCAGGCTCGTTAGCCACACGGTTGTAGAATGCCTTAGGGTCGTTCATGGTGAACTTCTTGTCGGAGAACTGAGCCAGCAAGATGAGACATCGCTTCTTGCCCATGTAAGAAGAGGCTCTTGTGAGGCTTGTGCTTCCATTGGCACCAGTAAGCAGACTTTTCTTGATGATGTTGTCAGGGCAAGCCTGCTGGCGCATCACTTGGGCGCGAGTTCGTAGCTGAGCCATGTTGGCAGGTTTCAGCCCATCGGATGTGTCGTAAGAATAGCGGTTGCCATCCTTGTCCTCCCAGAAGTGGAGGAACTCGTCGCCACAAAGCTGAACCTGGACAGTCTGTCCAGTCTTCAGCGTAAATGTCTTCCATATGCCACGCTTGGCAGGTACTGCGTGGATAGCAGTACCAACCATTAACATGGACATGAGAAATAGCAGTTTTTTCTTCATAAAACGTAATTATTAACTGTTGTTTTATCTCTAACTTTACTTCGCTCTGGTCAACTTGATGTTCGTTACGCGGAAGAACTCGGCATACTGGCCGCTGATTAAAGCATAAGCAAACAGATACTTGCCTTCCTCGAAAGTAATCTCCTTGCAGTCGTCAGACCATGTACCCTTGATAGGTGTAGTGGTGAGCTTGCCGTTTTCGAGGTTACTCAACAAGATGTTGACCTTTCCAATTCCGTTGCCGGCATCGAAGTCCTCGATGAAGTTGTACTTCATCAGGTTGTCGAATGCCACATAGCCCTGCTTGGTTGTCGCATCGTAGTGGTAAGACAGTCTTGCGGTTGAAGAACTCATGGCCATGCCCGTCAGGTACAGGGTGTTGTTGTAGTCGCCCTCGTCTTCATTGCTTGCACCAATGATTTTCACTACGGAAGTCATGGTCTCGCCGGTATAGCTTACGCCTGTGAGTACCCATTTGCCCTGCAACTTCTCGTAGATGTTGGCATCGTTGTCCTTCAGGGAGACCATCGTGGTAGCGTTGCCTATCTTTGCACCTTTGGCAGAGACGATGGTAATCTCGAAAGTACGATCTTCGTTGATTTCCTCGTCATCTACAGGCTCTACTTCAATGTGTGCCGTGCTGTCGGAGATGTTGATGGTTTTGTCAGTAATATAATAATGTACGTCTTCCTTAGCAGGGTTGCTGCCCACCTCTTTCACCTCTACAGTGACATACACATTGCCATTGGTCTTGCCAGTCACCTTGATAGGCACATTGGTCAGTCCCTGGCTCTCCTTGATGTTCATGGTGGCATTCTCCATGCTTACGGTCACGTCGGAAGCCGTGTTCCATGAGTCATCGTCGCTGGAGCAGGCACCGAAGAAAGCGGCTACGGCCAGCAACATGAATAATTTGATGTATTTCATATCCGAATGAATTCTTGTTTATTACTTCGTTTGATTAATAACCTGGGTTCTGCTGTCCCTTCAGAATTGGGTTGGCATCCAGCTCGGCCTTTGGAATAGGCCAAGTGAGGCGATAGTCGTTGGCTTTATATTGTATCGCCTTACCCTGCTTCACGATGATTTTGTCCAGCGTCTCGTTCTCCTCGTGGAGTGACACACGCTTGAAGCCCTTTCCATAGCGGCGGATGTCGCTCATACGCATGCCTTCGCCGATGAACTCACGCTCACGCTCCTCTTCTACAACCTTGAGGAATGTGGTTGGCTCAGAATAGGTCTGAGGCTCATAGTCCACGATACGATTGTTGAGGAATGTGTTGAGATATTTATTGGCATCCTCCATGTGGTTCAGCCTTGCTTCTGCCTCTGCGGCGATGAGGTACATCTCAGAGAGACGGAATGGCTTGCTCATATTCATGAGGTTGTTGTTGCTGCTGGTGCGAAGTTCTGAGTTACCAGGGAACTTGTTGAACACGTATGCCTCATAGTTGCTACCTTCCACCTGAAGGTTCTCGTAGAGTTTCAAGAATACCTCGGCACGAATGTCACCCTCGTTCATCCACAAGAGGTCAAGTGTGCCATAGGTAGGAATGTAATCCGCTTTGGTCTCCGACTCGCTTACGAAAGGAGTGGCGTTGCAGCCGCCAAGTTCTGTAGGAGTCATGTTGGGACGGAAGATGATTTCCGTACCTTCGTCGTTGGTCCATAGCTTGGCATAGTCCTTGATAGTGGTGAGTTTGTACTTGCCACTGTTGATGACAGCCTCGGCATACTTGGCTGCGTTTTCCCAGTCGCCCTTCACCAGGGCAACGCGAGCTTGAAGTGCTCTTACGGTCAGGGAATGGATGTAAGCCAAAGGCTGACTTTCCTCTTTTTCTACTGTCACCCCCGACTTCTCATAGGCCGCCAGTCCTTCATAAGCCTTCTGCATATCTTCCTCTATGAGGGCGAAGGTCTCATCCAGGGTAGAGCGGCTTGGATAGTCGGCGAGGTTACCCGTAGGGTTGTATTTGGTTGACAAAGGAAGTCCGCTTGCAGCCTTGCTTGGGTCGCACTGAGTATATGACTGGCAGAAATGGTCTGCCAACCAGAAGTATAGGTAGGCGCGCACGAAGTGGGCTTCTGCTGCATAATGGGCGAAAGCTACCTTGTCGTTTGCGCTGAAAGCGTCGCTTGCCGTCATGCTGGCGGCGTGGTCCATAATGGCATTGGCGGTGGCTATGGTAGAGTAACAGCCACTCCACTTGTTGGAAATGTCACCATCTGATATGGTGATGGTACCATTGGAGAATGTACCAATGCGGTTACCATTGCTGATCAAGCCATGGAACTCGTCCATCTGGATGTCGGACAAGTAAAGCCAGGTGCCCGATGTTACTCCTCTCATGCTGGCATAGAGAGAATTGCGGAACTGGCGAAGATCCTTCTCCTTTTCGATGGCAGTCTGGTCGTCCAGAGAACCGTATGGGGCCTGGTCCATACTACAAGATGTGAACGCCATCGCACACAGAAGCATCAATGAAAAATATATCTTCTTCATAATTCTTTTCTGATAATACTTTTATTTAGAATGTTAACTCTGCACCAATCACGAACTGGCGGGTGTTTGGATAGTTGAACTGAACGACATTCTTGTCTGGCTCAGGGTCATATCCGTCGAATGGAGTGATGGTAAAGAGGTTGCGAGCTATACCAAATACTCTGATGTCCTTGATGTAGTGTACAGCCTGCATCCATTTCTTAGGCAACTGATACTGAAGGGTCAGCGTCTTCATGCGCAGGAACGATGCGTTGCTTATGGTATGGCTGTCCAGGTAGATTTCGTAGCCGTAGGCTGGAATGTCTGTCACCTGTCCAGGTGTGGTCCATACGTTCAGCATATCTACACACTGGTTGTAGGTGGTACCCTGATTGGCGTTCTTGGTGAAGTAGTCGTCGTTTACCATCATGTACTTGCCCGATTGCCAAGCAAAGTCAGCGATGACGCTGAAGCCCTTCCATGTGAAGTTGGTACCAAAACCACCAAGCCATGGGGCGTAACGGTTCTTGCCCAGGAATACGGAGTTGTTGGTCTCGTCATACACCTTGGTGATGTTGCCGTTCTTGTCGTACCACATAGGCTCTCCTGTACGAGAATCTACGCCTGCATAGCGTACCTTGTAGAACTCACCTAAGGCATGACCTACCTCCAGTTTCAGACCTGTGCTGGTAAGCTCGTATTCATTGCGACCAGCGAACAGTTCTGTGATTTCGTTCTTGTTGTAGCCGATGTTGGCTGATACTGTCCAGCTCATGTCCTTGGTCTTGATCAAGTCCACGTTGACGGTTGCCTCGAATCCCTTGTTGACCATTGAACCGATGTTACCCATACCGGATGTGAAACCTGTAGTCATAGAGTAAGGAATCTCCATCAGCATGTCGGTGGTCTTGTTGCGATAGAAGTTGGCATCTACTGTGACACGGTTGAAGAGTCCGAAGTTCAAGCCGATGTTCAGCTTACCCACCTTCTCCCAAGTCAGCTTGTCGTTGCTTGCCTGGGTGATATCGATAGAACCCTCGCCATTGTAGTTGCTGCCCGAACCGAAGAGTCCGTAGAAGTCGTAAGAGCCGGCGCCAGAGTCGTTACCTGTAGTACCATAGTTGGCACTGATGGTGAGGTCGTCCAACCATTTCACTGTGCGCAGGAAGTTCTCTTTCTTGGCGTTCCATTTCAAGCCTACAGAGCCGAATGTACCCCAGCGATGCTTAGGCGCAAACTTAGAGCTGCCATCGAAACGGAGAGATGTATATACGAAGTACTTCTCCTTGAAATTGTATTCTGCTGTGCCGAAGAGAGAATTGGCAACCTCCTTTGTACGGCTATCTATCTGGTCGGCAGGAGAGATGGTAGTTGCTGTGTTCAGCGTCATGCGGCGTGGGTCTGTCTGACCGGTTGTGAGAATGCCGAAGCTTCTGCCCTTCTGTATGCGGGTCTCCTCGCCTAAGAGGACGTTCACATAGTGAGGACCGAAGTTGTGACGAAACTCTGCTGTATGGGTCAAGGTGTAAGCGTAGTAGCGCTTGAGGCTTGCTGACACACCACCTGTTCTGGCGTTAATCACCTGTCCCATTGGAGTGGTGAACTTATCGTATGGGAGGCTCGTTCTGTCGGAAGTGAGATCGTAGCCGAACATAGACTGCAAGGCTGTGAATGTCAATCCCTCGATTGGAGTGAACTGTTCGTTCAAAGAAAGGTTGACGGTTATGTTCTTGTTAGCCTGTGTCGTGTTCTTGGAATAGAACCAAGGCATTGTGAACTGCGAATAGAGAAGTCCTTCTGCACGATTGCCCTTTACTATGTTGCCAGCTTCGTCGAAGCTATAATAATAAGGTGTATCATAAGGCAAAGCCATCTTGGATGCTACCAGAGGGTTGGTTACGTAAATCTGGCTGTTGTCCGCCCACTGGCTGTTTTGGCTGTAGTCCTGTACACCGAAGTTGGAGCTGAAACCTAACTTGAAGAATTTATTCAAGCGAGAGTTGATGCGGGCTGCCAAGGCACTGCGGCGCATCTCGGAATCCTGTATCAAGCCATCTTCCTGATGGTGGTTGAATGACACGTAATAGTTCATGGTCTGTCCACCGCCCTGCAATGTGGCATTGATGTCGGATGTTGGAGCAGAATTGTCTATCATCTCATCGCGCCAGTTGGTGCTGATACCATACTTGCTCACCAAGTTGCGGATGTTGTCGCTCACTGGCTGACCAATCATGTCGCGGAACTGGATGTACTGCTGAGAGTTCATCATCTCCTCACCCTTGCTGGTAGCAGAAGAGATACCATATTGTGCCTTTACGGTGAGCTGAACCGACTCGTTGTACTTAGCCTGCTTGGTAGTGATGACAATTACACCATTGGCAGCACGAGAACCATAGATAGAGGTTGATGCAGCATCCTTCAATACGGTGATGTTGGCAATATCTGATGGGTTCAATGTGCTGAAGAAGCTTGCGGTGATAGGAGAACCATCGAGAATGAACAAAGGCTGGTTGGAAGAACCGATAGAGTTGACACCACGCAGACGAATCTGTGCAGACTGTGAAGGGTCACCGGCAGATGAAAGAACAGACAAACCAGATACCTGACCGGCGAGCGCATCAGTAAAGTTAGGGGTTACGACCGTTTCCAACTTCTTTTCACCGATGTTGGAAATAGCACCAACTACAGATCCCAACTTCTTGGCAGCACCATAACCAGTAACGATTACCTGCTCCAGTACCTGCGTGTCAGGATCCAAAACAACCTGCATCTTCTCTGATGCCTTTAATTTCTTTGTCACCATGCCGATGTAACTGAACTCAAGCTCTGCTTTGTTGCTTTCAACATCCAGAGTGAAGTTACCATCGATGTCGGTAACAGTACCAGAAGTAGTACCCACAATCTTGACAGATGCACCGATAATCGGTGAACCGTCTTCTGAAGAGGTTACTACACCAGAAACGTGAGTTTGTGCCAACGCCATTCCCAAATTAAGGAAGACGCAAGCAATAAACATCATGAGTCTTTTTTCCATAGATCTCTTTTTTCTTTTTATTGTTATTTTTAAAAGTGTATTCTACTAATTTTTTTCGTTATATTTGACCCTTTTTGAAGGGTCATCGCTTAAAACGGTGCAAAATTAAGCATTTTTTATATTCCTTCCAAATGTTTTTGTGAAAATATAAAATAAAAGCTATATTATTCTAATAACTTGACGTTTTATAAGGGAAAAATGGATGAAAAATCATATTTTTAGTGTTTGTTGAACTTTTTTGTAAGGAAAAGTTAGTTTTATGTAGATTTTATGCAAAAAATCTTGTGAATTTCGGGATAAATTATTACCTTTGCCGCCAAATGAGAGGAAAATTAACGCTAAAGATGCGTGATGAGTTACGAATAATAAATTTAAATATCATAATTTAAAAAGTCGAGCGTATGAGAAAAGTTTTACTTTTTGCGACAGCATTGTGCCTTTCATCTGCAGCAATGGCACAGACATCAATTGAATCAGCTCTCGATGCCCAGAAGGGTGAGAATACCTACAAGGTAGAGAGCAGTGAGGCTAAGAACACTTATTGGAAGTTTACAGCAGACAAGAACTATCTTGCCAAGGTATCTCCATTGTCTGGATCAAGCAATGTTCCTTCTGTATTTACATCGGTAGAAGGAACAGACTCGCTCACCCTGGGTGGTGCGGGCTTGAAGTATCCTTCTAAAGCGTATGCCTTGGAAAAGGGTAAAACCTATTACTTCATTATGAACATGATGGGTGAGTCGGGCTTCAACCTTGACTTGTCTGAGATGTCTTCTTATGGCAAGGGCCTCTCTCAGGACAATCCTGCCGAGTTGAAGGTAGGTGAGGAGTTGTACCTGGGTAATCCGCTGGGTGCTCAGTATGAGAACACTACTGCCTATGTTACCTATACAGCCGAGAAGACTGCGCAGCTTCAGCTCGCTTTCTCAAGCTATGTTTCAGGTGCCAATGTGAATGGTAATTATGCTTCTACAAACTATGATCAGGCTACAGGCGGATATGTACTGAAAGTGAGCGTAGAGAAGGGTAAGACTTATACCATCGCACTGAATCTTCAGGGTAGTGTCGTTACAAACTCTAAGCTCGTAGAGGTGAAGGCTGGTTCTCTTGAGATGCCATTCGCCTTGAACGAGGGTGAGAACAAGGTACCTGCCGAGAAGGGCGACTACTACTTTACTTATACTCCTACCAAGACGGGTTATCTGAACATCTCCAGCGATGCTGTGCTTGCTGGCGGTCAGGTAAAGGTATATTCCAACTTGAACAATATCACCTATCAGCAGGTAGCGGCTTCTTCTGAGCCTGGTACCTATAATGTTCGCGTTGAGATTCCTTATACAGGTACTACCTATTATATTGTAGTGAACAAGTTGCAGGATTCTGCTGCCGAGGATGTAATCAAGGCAGAAATGCAGGCCTACCAGCCAGGTGAGACTGTGAATACAGCCTTCGAATTGACTGAACTCCCTGTAGAGAAGACTTTGCCTAGTGCCAAGGGTACCTATTATTATAAGCTCACGGTTCCTGCCAACACAGAGAAGTTTGTTACGGTTGAGACTGATGCCAATCTCGATGCAGCTACTTCTATCATCTTCTACAACCAGCAGAATGGCGAGTATGGTGCTGCTACTGTAAAGGATGGTTTGCTGAAGACTTACGTTGGTGGCCAGTCTTACGAGATTACTTATATCCTGAAGGTTACAGCCAATGAGGATAATCCATTGGCATTCAAGGTTTCATATCTGGATGTAGAGAAGGGTTCTCTTGCAACAAACCCAGCTGAAGCTGTGGAGGGTGAAAACGGAATCACCGTAGAGGGCACAGAATACTTCAAATATACAGCTACCAAGAATGGCAAGCTCAATGTGGAGGTTGAACCAGGTGTTACCGTCAGCTTCCCTAGAGGTACAGGCCAGTGGGATGGTGAATACACAGCCATCAACAAGGGTACCGACTTCTTTATCGAGGCTACTGCTGGAACCACTTATCTGATTAAGGTATCTGGTGCAGCCCAGGGTACAACCATGTATCTGGAAGAGAAGGAGTTCGCTGCCGGTGAGTCTCGCACCAACCCTATCGTCATGGAGGATGATGAATATACATTCACCAAGGCAGGTGCTGCTGACCTCTGGTTGCAGTATAACGTAACTGAGGATGGTGTTCTCGACTTCGCCTGCGACCAAGGCTATAATGGTGGCAGCGACCGCATCGAAATCTTCAAGAATGAGGAGCCATACGGAACTACCATGATGGGTACTGAGAACTTTGGTAGTGTTTCAGTCACCGTATATAAGGGTAAGGTTATCGTTAGCAAGGGCGATAAGCTCTATATCCACTGCGTTATCGCAGGTAAGGTTACCGGTAGCAAGATCAAGTTTACCAAGCATGAGGCTGAGCCAGGTGAAACTGTAACCAATCCATTGGTTATCACCAAGGGTAAGACCGTAACAATTACAGGTGCTTCCCGCAGTACTCCTGTATGGATGAAGGCTTCACTCCCTGCTGGTACAACCACCTTCCGTCTGAGCGGTTACTTGATGACTGCCCTCTATAACAGTCTGGAGGATGCCAAGAATGGCGCCAATGCCGAGGAGGTAAGAACCAATTACGTACAGCTGCCTGATGGCTCTTACGTTTATGAGTTTACCAAGGAGATGAAAGCAGCTGGTGATGTTTACTTCCAGTTTGTTGATTCATACGGTGCTACCGACTTCACATGGATGAATAACGATGCAACTGGCATCTGGAACATCGAGGCAGCTGGCAACAGCAAGGTATCTATCTTCAAGATGGATGGTACTCAGGTAGACCAGATTTCTGGCAATGGTGTATATATCATCAAGTCTAATGGTAAGACTAAGAAGGTTGTCATCAAGAAGTAATGGGTCTTAGCATGATGGCGCATATATAATATAAAAAAGGTGCAAGTGGGGTACAAAAACTCCGCCTGCGCCCTTTTTTCGTCAAAATGCCACTTGCTTTAGGCCTGTTGTTACAACAGAAAAAGAGAAGAGAATTAAGCATTTATTAATAATACACATTAAAAAACGAGAAAACTATGAGAGGTCTCAAAAGACTGCTTTTGGCTTCCGTCTTGTGTGCGGGATATACCCAGGCCACTTGGGCTATCAAGGCATATCCCCATCCAATCATGATGCGGCAGCCTGACGGCACCACCTTGTTGGTAAGAATACAAGGTGATGAGAATTTCCACTTCGTTACCACCACGGATGGATTTCTCCTGAACAAAGACAAGAAGGGTTATTTCTGTTACGTGGATTACGACAAGAAAACCCAGAAGAAAGTGATGACCAAGCAGAGAGCACACAATGTGGATGTGCGCTCCGACAAGGAGAAGAAACTCTTGGAGTCACTGACCAGTGCGAAAGATGCCACTGCCGACATCTTGAGCGGAACCCCTATCATGAAGAAGGCGCCTAACAAGTTCCTGAGCCGCCGCATCGTGGCTCCCCGCAAGTATGCTGTTGAAACACGAAGCGGCGAAGCTGCTGTCAAGGAATCGCAGTATCTGGTGGTCCTGGTTAACTTCCAGGATAGCGTATTGCGCCACACCCAGCAGGACTTCGACCACTGGCTGAACCAGCCTGGCTACAGCGAGAACGGTGGAACGGGTAGCGTGAAGGATTACTACCGCGACAATTCCATGGGTCAGTTTATCCCTAACTTCAAGGTAGTGGGTCCATACACCCTTTCCAAGCCTACGGCTTACTATGGTGGCAACAGCAGTACCACCAACGGTACTGATACCAACCCACGCGACATGGTGAAGGAGGCTGTAGAACTCGCCAAGAAGAACAATCCTGATCTGGATTTCCGCCAGTTTGATAACGATGGCGATGGCATCATGGATAACTGCTACGTAATCTATGCCGGATATAGCGAGGCAAGTACAGCCAATCCTGATGACATCTGGCCACACAGCTGGTATCTGGATGACAACACCACCATCGATGGCGTGCTGATTCATGACTATTCCTGTTCTGCCGAGCTGGTAGGTATGCCAGGTGCTCCTGTAGTTCCATCTATGGATGGTATCGGAACCTTCACCCATGAGTTTGGTCATGTGCTGGGTCTCAAGGATATGTATGATACCGATGATACCAGCAATGGTAAGGGTATCGACCCAGGTGCCTACAGCCTTTATGCTTCAGGCAGTTACAACAACGACAGCCGCACTCCTCCTTGCCTGATGGCATTCGAGCGTATGCAGATGGGCTGGATGAAGGAAGGCGAGGACATCGTAGAGGTGAAGAACCCTGAGGATGTTACCCTCACTGCCATCGCCAACAACAAGGCGCGCTTCATCAACTGCCAGCCAGACCGTACACCTGGTACAGGTATGGAGTGGTTCATCCTGGAAAACCGCCAGCAGACGGGTTGGGACAAGTATATCCCGGGTCATGGTCTGCTCATCACTCATTACGACTATACCGATGAGATGAAGAAAGACTGGTGGGATATCAACGGACCAAACAACAGCGCCAAGCATCGCTGCATGTATATCGTGCCAGCCGACGGCATCGACAACGAGGTGACCCGCAGCGGTGATACCTATCCGGGTAAATCAGCCAGTACATCTTTCACAGATACCACCACCCCTAATTCCCTGAATTGGGCGAAGGAACCGGTTAACGTGCCTATCACCAATATCATGGAGCAGGACGGCAACGTGATGTTCCAGGTTAATGGCGGTACCAGCAAGTGGAACTTCATCAAGACACTTGTGCCAGAGAAGATTTACGATACACAGGCAACCTTCAAGGCAAACGTCGAGAGCAACAAGGTAGATGTGGATGAGGTAGGCTTCTGCTGGAAGGAAGGCGCTTCTGCCGACCCAACCCTCAGCGATGGCGTGAGCGCAGCAGGAAAGGTGGAAGATATCAAGAATGCTTCTTTCACAGCCAAGGGCCTGCAGCCAGGAACCACCTACAGCGTACGCTCTTACATGAAAATGAGCGATGGCAGCATGGTATATGGTTCACCGGTTCCATTCACTACCGAGTGGGCATACGCCAACGTAACGCTCAACACCCCATTCTACCAAGACTTCAAGCAGTGGAGCGACGGAAATCCTGACGGTTGGAAAATCGTAGATAACAACGGCGACGGTACCACATGGTTCCAGGACGAAAACCAGGGAGCTGTCCACTACTCACTCAACTATTGGAACGACGCAGATGACTACCTCATCGGTCGCCGCCGCATCCATGTGCCGGAGAAGGGAACCCTGTTCTTCACACGTGGCGTAATAACCCAAGAAGGTGGTGCTATCGGCGTAGAGAACCTGGACGTATTGGTATCTACCAAGACTAACGATATCAACGACTTCCACGTAGTAAAGCGTTTTTCTTTTGCCGATTACTTCGGCGCACAGCACATGGAGGAGGTAGATCTGAGCCAGTTTGTCGGCAAGGACATCTACGTAGCCTTCCGTGTATGCTCAGAGAGGTTGCAGAACGACCTCTGGCTCTGGGACGTGATGGTGACACAGAAGCTCGACACGCCACAGAACGTGAAGCTTGAGCGCACTGCTGACAACATGCTCACCGCATCATGGTCGCCAGTGGCTGGTGCAACAGACTACTATCTGTGTCTGGCAAGAGAGACCACGAAGACCAACTCTGTGTCTGAGTTCACGCCAATCGATTCATACCAGAACGTGAAGGGTAACGTGGTATTGGGCACAGGATCCGTAGAGTTCCGTGGCAGCGGCTCCGTCACCACACAGGATTGTCCAGAGGGTATCACGGGCTGCAACTTCATCGTCACCACATCCGGTCCTCTCGGTACGTCAGAACTTTCCGTGGAGGGAACCCAGGACGGCAAGACATGGACCGCCGTAGGTGCCAAAATCAGCCTGAAGGAGTATGACTCCGAGGGTCAGGAAGAACAGTACAAGGACTACCTGGAGGGCAAGAAGTACAGACAGCTGCGCTTCAACTTCAAGCATGGTGGCAGAAACGGACGCATCAAGTACCTCACCCTCATCTACAACGATGGCAAGGAATACGAGAAGTTGGCTGCCGGTTCTGTAGGAAATGCCACAGCGGTGCCTATCAAGAACAAGGAAGACGGCGAGTACGATGAGGGCAAGTACCGTGTATGGGTATCATCCGGCTGGAACGGCCTCTACTACGACGAGTCTGTCCCTGCCTACTACCAGGCAAGCACTTCCACAGCCATCACCGACGTGATAGGCGATTCTGGCATCAGCTTCAGTGTGAACGGCGGCAACGTACAGGTGAACGGCATCAAGCCAGGCTACACCGTAAACTGTGTTTCGGCAGCCGGCATACAGCTCTTCTCTGGCGTGGCTAACTCTGGCAGCATGAGCTTCCAGGCACCTGCGGGTACAGGCTTTGCCGTCATCGCCGTATCGGGCGAGGGAAAGACGTATCGCACCAAGATTATCATCAGATAATCGTGCAAGTTTTTTAATAATAACTCATAGCATCAAATAGAACATTTATGAAACATTATAAATATTCTGCCATCTTGTTGGCGGCAATGACCTGCGGAGCTGTATGGGCTTCGGTGGATGCGCTGACTGATGGAAAGAAGGGTGAAGGCGAAAAGGTGAAGCCATCGGAGAATTTCGTGGCTCAGTCTCGCAAGGCACCTGTCGTTCGCTATACCAAAATGAAGGTGGAAGGCAATGCCGAAGGTGTGCCTTACGGACTCCAACTGATGGGTGTGAACGACAAGACGGTGAAGTTGAGCTGGATTTCACCAGAAAAGACCGATGGCTACTTCGATGATTTCGAGAATCATCAGGACTTTGCCATCAATTCAGCTGGTAACGTGGGCTGGTCGTATATCGACGCCGATAATAACAATACCTATACCTGGCAGGCTTGTACCTTCCCAACTCAGGGTCAGAAGATGGCTTTCGTGGTCGTGAACCCTTGGGAAACCTCTCCTGCGGTGAACGAGAATCCAAATTTTCAGCCTTATTCTGGCAAGAAGATGCTGGTGGATTTCAGTTCTATCGACGATAAGAACAACGACTACATCATTTCGCCAGAGTTGAACTTCGACCGGGACTTCCAGTTTAGTTTCATGGCTCGCAGTTACAAGATCGAGGGCGACAACTTTGCCGCTGAGCGTGTTCGCGTAGGTTATTCTACCACCGGCAAGCGTCCTTCCGACTTCAAGTATGTGAACGAAGGCCCATACGTGGAACTGCCTGCGGCTTGGACACTCGTGAAGTATAACATTCCTAAGGAGGCGAAGTATGTAACCATCAACTGCGTTTCTGAGAGTGGATTCATGATGATGCTCGACGACATCTTCGTGGGAACCAACAAGATTCGCCCTACCCGGAGCAAGAAACAGCTGGCTGCTGCCAACCCTGTGGTGGGCTTCAATGTTTATCGTGACGGCAATAAGGTGAACGAGACTCCTATGGATTCTGCACGCTTCACGGATAATGTGCCAGACTATGCTGACTTTACCTATACGGTGACTGCCGTTCATCAGAATGGTCAGGAGTCTGCCCAGAGTGAACCTCTGAAGGTGAGCGTTCCGGATATCCGCCTGTTGCCTTTCGAGGACGACTTCGACGACTGGACGCTCCATGCCGACAAGTGGACTACCGTGAACCTCGACAACAACAAGGAGAGCAAGTGGTCTATCGACTACTACGAGTATGGATTGGTTGATCCATCTGCCACCTACAGCTGGTCGGCTTTGACCAATTACAACCAGGCACTGGAGACCCGCGAGCTGAATACTCCAAACAAGGACAATACCTACCTGCGCTTCAACCTGCGTCTCCGCAACAGTGAGCAGACCAATGTTGACTACATGGAGGTAGAGTTGAGCTGCGATGGCGGAAAGACTTGGGAAGGTCTCGATGTATTCGACAACTACTCAGGTGGCTTCGACTGGACAACTTATACCTATCCTATCGGTGAATATCTGAGCAATAACCTGTTCAAGATCCGTTTCCGTGCGCATGGCGACGATGCCAAGTGGATTAACTATTGGTACGTAGACGATGTGAAGGTATGGAACCCGGTTTGGGCGAAGGGACAGCTGAGTGTCAAGACTCCATCTGGCACCATCTCCAGATGTCCTGTTACCCTGACTGGCGATAACGGTGCTGTAATCAGCGAGACTACCGATAAGAATGGTGTGCTCAAGCTCGACCAGATAGAGGAGGGTACTTATACCGTAAGTATCATCCGTGAGGGCTACAACGAGTATAAGGGTACATGGACCGTCAAGGCCGATGGTACCAACAACTTCACAGCCAATTTGGAGGCTCCAAAGGTAGCGCTTTCTGCCAACACCGTGAGTGCAGACCTGGAGGCTGAGGCTAACATCACCAAGAACTTCACCATCAAGAACGAGGGTAACGGTCCTTTGATCTGGTATCTCAAGGAGAATACCAACAAGGGCACCGGCGACATCTCTCACCGTTGGGAAACCATGCCATCATGGAACACCTCCGGCGACTTGCAGAGGTCTATCGCCTTCGATGGTGAGTACTACTATACCACCTCTTCCGTAGAGTTGGGTAAGTTCTGGAAGTACGACAAGAACGGTAAGTTCATCGAGCAGTTCTCTATCCCAGAGATGTATTACAAGCTCTACGACCTTGCCTTCGACGGCCGCTACTTCTACGGCAGCGACTGGTCTAACCGTATCTTCAAAATTGATTTCGACAACCGTCGCATCGTGGATATCATCACCGTGGGTGGTGTTTCCGACCTGAAGATTACCCACTGTACCTACGATCCAGCCTACGACGGCTTCTGGATTGGTACCTTTACAACCATCGGATTGGTTGACCGCAAGGGTAAGTTCATCCGTAAGATGGCTGCCTTGACTACTGATGGCAACATCGCTGTCTATGGTTCTGCCTACGATAACGTAACTCCTGGAGGTCCATACCTCTGGTTGTCTGATATGACTGCCGAGTCTTCAAATAAGTTTGATAAGCTGCAGCTCCGTCAGTATGACATCGCCAGGGGTGTATTGACAAATGTGAAGCACGTATTGACCGATGTTCCTGGTTATGTATTGGGTGGTCAGGCCACCGGCCAGAACTATGTCTGCGGTCTGTTCTCTTCTATGGATGTAGTTCCAGGCAAGTTGGTTCTGATGGGAATACTCAACCAGAGTCCTAACCTGGTATTCAACTATACCCTGGCAGAGACCAACAAGTGGCTCAACCTCTCTCCTAAGCATGGTACGCTGGAGCCGGGTGCAGAGCAGGTAATCAACGTAGGTCTCGATGCTCTGGAGGCAAAGAAGGGCGACAGCTATGCTACAACAGCTACTTTGTTCACCAACCCAGAGTTGGAAGCACAGACCATCAGTTTCAACCTGAATGCCACATCTGAGTCTTCTGCTCCACGTCCGTTGAGCCTGAAGGCTGAGCCTAAGGCTGCCTCTGCCGTCCTCACATGGGCTAAGGGCAATGGTGCAGCTGTGGCAGATGGATATAATGTATATCGCAACCACGTGAAGGTGAATGCTGCTCCAGTGAAGGAGATGCAGTTCACGGATACCAAGCTGGTTTACGGCAAGTATTCTTATCAGGTGACAGCGGTCTATAATGGCAAGGAGTCGGCAAAGAGCGATTCTGTAGTAGCCTTCGTCAGCGAGGGTGCTCAGTATTATGCTCCTCTCAACCTCACTTCAAGCATCAAGAACAACAAGAATGTTCACCTGAACTGGGATTCTCCATTGTTAGAGGCTGCCCATCGTGATACCATGAGCTGGGCTACCGGCAAGCACGAAGATGAGCTGGGTCTGGCTTCAGGCGGTTACTTCTTCGCAGGTGCCAAGTGGGATGCTGAGGATTATGTGCCTTACCGCAACAAGAAGGTTTCTTCTGTTTCCATTCAGTTGGTTAATACAGTTACCTATCTTGCACCTCGTATTTATGAGGATGGTAAGATTATCTACAGCAAGAAATATAGAGGCGAAATCAAGTATGACGGTTCATTCACCGATATTCCATTGGATAAGGATATTATCCTGAAGCCTGGACATACTTATCTCTTCGCATTCCAGATTATGAACGATGCGGATGTACATCCTCTGAGTCTTGATGACAGCAAGGCTGTGAACGGCAAGGGTAACCTGCTCTCTGTAGATGGCAAGAACTGGTTTACTGCAGCTGAGTCGGCTATTAGCGGTAACTTGAACATCCGCGTAAACGTGGCTCCTAACAGCAACGATACTGAGGAAACCCCTGTGGGTTATAACATCTATCGTGATGGCGTGAAGGTGAACAGCATTCCTGTGGCTGGTCAGTCATTCGATGACGTTCTCTCTAATGCAGGTACCTACAGCTATCAGGTAACTTCTGTATATGCTGATGGCGGTGAATCTGAGCTTGGCGGCAAGACTTCTGTAGAGGCTTATGCCATCGAGAACCAGACGGCTCCTCATCATTTGGATGCCACTGTAACCCGCAACCGCAACATCTCACTCCGTTGGGATGCTCCTACCGTTTCAGAGATGTCAATCCCTGCAGATTTAGCTAAGCGTCCTGTAACAACCGATGCAGCTATGCCTGAGTTCGTAAGAGAATTCAACGGTGCGAAGTCTTCTATGGCTGTGGCTACCGACGGCAAGTACATCTATACCTCTATCTATAACGAGGATGGTAGAATCGATGTATTCTCTATGGATGGCAAGAAGGTGAAGAGCTGCGTGGTAAGCGATATCGACGGTATCCGTAACCTGGCTTACGATGGTCAGTATCTCTATGCAGGCGACTACAGCACCAAGATGCACGTCATCAATCCTGTTACCATGAAGTTGATGAAGAGCATCGATATCTCTGAGTACTCACGCCACTTGGCTTACATCCCAACACTGGATGGCGGCAAGGGCGGCTTCGAGGTCGGTGACTGGGAGACCAGCATCTACATGGCTAAGGATGGTAGCAAGTTGGCTACAGGTCCTGTCCTGAAGGGTGCTTCCGGCACAGCTTACTACGATGGCAAGCTCTATGCTTTCGAGCAGGGTAATGAGGCGAATGCCTATACCATCGGCATCTATGATATGGCAAGCGGTGAGCGTGTAGGCTCGCTCGATATGGGCAAGTATCTTGAGATTGACAACATCTCTTCTTACAAGGCAGGTGGTATGTCTTCGTTCGTATCTCCTGAGGGCATCACTTACATGTTGCTCGCTCTGCAGCGTCAGGGTGCTGCTACCAAGTTTGTCGTTCTGGATATGGGCGGCTTGAAGACGGTGGCTGGTTACAATGTATATCGCAATGGCGAAAAGTTGAATGGCGAACCGCTCACTCGTCGTTTCTATCAGGAGACTATGAGCCAGGAGGGCAATTACGACTATAGCGTAGAGACCGTTTATATTGATGGTACTACTTCGGCTAAGTCGGCTGTTGCCACAGCTACTATCGTGGCTTCTGGTGAGGCTAAGGTTCCTGAGAATGTACAGGCAGTGCAGTCAACCTATGGTTACAACGTGCTCCTTTCGTTCAAGGATCCTGATATGTACAAGACTGCTGCTTCTGTCAACTCATTCGAGTCTTCTGTCAATGATACAGAGGTATTCGGTGCTGAGGGCGAGAGCTACAAGTCTAACTGGATGGTAAGCTCCGACTACTCATTCGATGGCAGCAAGTCGATTGTTGCAGCTCAGAAGGCTGAGGCATTCGGTGTTGTGAAGGCAGAGGGCATGAAGTATGTCCGTCTTGCAGCCAGAAATGCTGATGACCATAAGGGTGATGGAACATTCGATATCTACTATTCTGTAGGTGGTACTCACCGTGACAACTTCATCCGTCTGCAGACTGTGACAACCACAGAGCAATGGCAGGATGTGATGTGCGAGTTGCCTGAGGGTACAGAGTACATCGGCTTGGCTAAGGCTGCGGGTAATCCAGACCAGTATATCGACGGTGTAAGCTTCTACAAGGAGGCACCTCAGACCGACTGCTACGGATTCGACATCTATCGAAACGGCGAGAAGATTACCGCTTCTCCTGTACAGGGCATCTCTTATGTAGATCACAACCTTGTGATTGGTCATTATGATTATCAGGTGAAACTGGTTACCAAGAACTCTGCAGAGAGTGAGTTGAGTGATGTAGTAAGTCTCGATCTCTATTATGACAATGGTAGTCTGGCTCCAACTTCTCTGCGTGTAGAGAACAATGGTGGTACCAGAAACCTGACCTGGCAGACTCCTGCTCTGGGTGAGCCTATCTACTTGCGTTGGCACGATGGCAACTGCTACGATGCAGCCGGTCAGCCTAACGGTGGTGCCTTCTTCGCAGGAGTCAACTGGTTTGCTGAGGATTTGAAGGAATACGGTCATCTGGCATTGAGCGATGTAGAGGTTTACATCAATCAGATTCCTGATGCTCTCTATGTATTGGTATATCAGAACAACACGTTGGTTCGCCAGCAGTTTGTTCCAAGCCTGAAGGAGTATGCCTTCAATACCATTCATCTTGACGAGCCACTCCCAATCGACCCTACCAAGAGTCTCCGTGTGGCAGTATATGTAGAGCACAACCAGATTACAGTGCCTCTGGGTTACGATAAGGGCCCTGCTCGCAGTGGTCGTGGTGACCTTTATTCTTCTGATGGTATCTCATGGAGTACGATGGAGGATTCAGGTGCTGATATCGATGCCAACTGGAACATTTCTATTGGTTTGAGTCCATACTCTCCTGCCAGCTCAATGAAGGCAAGAAAGCAGGGTGCTGAGGTTCTCACATTCAAGCCAAAGGCAAATGTATCAGCTGCACCATTGAAGGTGGCTCATGTGGCACAGGGCGCAACTTCTCAGAAGAATGCCTTCCTGGGTTACAATGTTTATCTGAATGGTGACAAGTTGAACAACGACTTCATCTCTGGTAATTCATACACAGATAATTCTTCTGTTGTTGGCAATTATCTTGAGTATCAGGTAGCAGCCGCTTATTCTGTTACGGGTGAGCAGTATTCTAACAAGGTGACTCTTGTTGTTACGGGCATCGATGGTGTAACAGCCGATAAGTTGAAGATTACTATTGCTGGCAGCACATTGCGTATCGTGGGTGCTCATGCAGGCGACAAGGTAGCTGTTTATGCTGCTGATGGTAAGTTGGTAGTAAATAGTGTTGTAACCGACGATTATGTTCAGAACATTTCATTGTCATTATTGCCAGCCGGCACATACATCGTGAAGGTAGGTCATGATACCGTGAAGGTTCGTGTATCTCATCGATAAGATTCTAACATAAATTTAAGAAAAAGTGCATTGCCATTCGCAATGCACTTTTTTTGTTTGTGCCATAAAAAACATAAAATATGTAGGCATTTGTAGTTTTACTTACGAGGTTTTATAACGTTATTGAGAGGTGGTTGAGATTGTCTTGTCCGGTGCCTATACGTCGGGATATGTCTTTTTACCAAATACAAGAACGCCCTGCAAGAACAGACGCTTCTGTCCCCTCAGAACGTTTATTAACCAAATATTATTCACAATCATATGTGTGAATTAAGTTAAATATTCATAAAAGTTTGGGGTTAAAACTCGTAACTTACACATAATCAAATAAAAATGTGTAATTTTGCAGTCCGATTATTTCGGGGATACACTTAGAGTCCCCTGGATTGGTGTGTTAATAGCAATGTCCTGTGGCCGGGATTTGCGGTTAGAGAATCACCTGTCCGAAATAGTGAGTAAAAAGATTAAAAACGTTTTTTAGTAGTAATTTAAATTTTAAAATGGACACATTAAGTTTCAAGACTATCTCCGTAAACAAGGAGACAGCTAAGAAAGAGTGGGTTGTAATCGACGCAACAGACCAGGTAGTTGGTCGTCTTTGCTCAAAGGTAGCAAAGTTGCTCCGCGGTAAGTACAAGCCAACTTTCACTCCACACGTAGATTGTGGTGACAACGTAATCATTA
>ERZ1023839.120-NODE-120-length-25584-cov-11.610286_pt1 | contig 25584 bp, 24 predicted proteins | sample MGYA00380383_ERZ1023839 | MGnify/ENA primary metagenome ERZ1023839 (study PRJEB33179, sample SAMN07449065) | human gut metagenome | biome: Human-gut; feature: Human associated habitat; material: Faeces | host: Homo sapiens | place: India:Kasaragod | collected... | reverse complement strand
ATCCATTTCTTGCCTATCATTTTGTTGTGTTTCTTTACTAAAACTGCATTTTGGGTACTTGATTTTGATATTTCTGTTTCATTTTTTCGCCATTTTCGAGGGTCTTAAATCGCAAAAATCGCCTCAAAAATAACTTTTTCCGTTAAAGAAAGCATTAAAAGTGGTATTATATAATAGTTTGCCAATCTCTGCTATAACAATAAAAATACAGAACATTTCTAAAGATAACAAATCTTATTGACTTAATCTATATTAAGCCAATGATTGTAGTTATAGCCCACAATATCAAGTACTTACATAATAGTTGTTTTGGAAAATTGATTCGTCTGTTGACAGTTAAGATTTAACTTTTTAATGGACAAATAATAAATATAGCGATGCTTACAAATCGAGACGAAGTTATTATATTGGTATTAAGAAATCTCTATAAAAAGCGTATTTTTCGGCTTATTTTTTCACTTATAAGCTCAAAACTGCGGATTATTTCACTAAAATCCCTTAATTTTGAACTCTAAAATAATGCTTTTAGAAGCGAAATCGGTTATGCGCAACTATTCTGTAATGCTTTGCCAGACTTACAATATAATATTCCGGTCATTTGGTCAAAGTCATTTTCGGTCAAAATCATTTTCAATTTTCTTTTTCGAAACACCATCCACGGCAACAACGAGTTTTCCGCCAAGATCTGTCCTTGCTTCGAAAAGTCTTAAGCACGAAAGGGGGGAATTAATAAAAAAGCACAGTTAAGGAATAATTATGATACCTTAGCCGCGCTTTAACTATTATTGCTTAAAGAGTTTTGATATTTCTTCTATAGGGAGATGAGTGGCTTGGGCAATCTGCTCTGGTGATAATCCCATCGCTTTCAACTGATTAGCAATTTCTAAAGAACATTCTGCTCTGCCTTCTGCTCTGCCTTCTGCTCTGCCTTCTGCTCTGCCCGCCGCAAGTCCTTCATCTTTCCCCTCCTGAAAGCCTTCATCACGGCTAGTATCAAAGAGGCTCTTCATGTGCCTTATTGACTCCATGTGGCGATAATAAGCCTTTTTGTCTTTTTCAGAGAGCGAATCGACACGTAAGCACTCACGGGCCTCAGCAAGACCAGCAGCCTTTGCCTTGGCACTGATATTACCAGTCTTCAAAAATTCTATCCACTCATCTAATGGAGTGGTAGCTACCTGATCGAAATCATTCACACGGAGCACATAATACTCAGGGAAGATATCACCTGCAGCCTTACGCTTCAAAATATCATATTCTTTATTACCGAAGAATTTTTCATTTTGTCTGACGGATAGTTTCAAGGTATCATGAGGCTGATGAATACCCACAAATTCTGTCTTGCCGTGGTAAACATAATCCTTACCCTGACCCAATTCGAAATAAACAATATTGATGGAGTAAACCTTTCGCACTTCTTCATAAGGTTTTCCTAAACCGATATATTCTGTGATAGTCTTGGAAACGCCATATAACATACGGTGGAAATATGATAATTCACGGCTATTCTGTACTTCAATAATGCAGAGTTCTCCCTCCTCGCTTTCGGCGAGGATATCTACACGATTGTATTTATCTTCTTCATCACTCTGGTTGCCTTCACTTTCGAGGAAGCGTTCTATCTTGAACTTTTTGCCTATCAGTGATGCCAAAAATCCCTCCAAGACCACAAAATTAGCCTTGTTGCGAAGTAGGCGTTTCATCGCCCAATCAAAACGAATATAATTTCCCTCCATAAGCAATATCATTTTTGTTTTACTGCAATGCAGCTTATATTTTTTTCTGATCGGAATTTCGTTATAATGATCATCTCATGACAGCTGAGTCATATGATAGCCTAATGCTTTCAATTCAACGGCTATTCCCATCAAATACATCTGATGCAATGCGGCGATAAAAGCTCTAAATGCAGTCTCTGTACCTGGTTCTATTCCCATATGAGCCAATTGATTCAATGTACGGGAAGCACATTCTGCCACCACATGATTCATTTTCTGATGAGATTCCTCATCCAAAAGAAGTATTTTCTCACAGATGTAATCATCCATGTGATCAAAATCAATACTATTTTTCAAGTATTCATAATGATTCTCTACCTTACTATACAACTCCCAATCTACATCCCAATATTTAGCCATTGCCAATCCTACAAACATAATCCAACCGAGTGACACGGTAGGATATTTTGTAAATTCCTTCATTGCATCCGGCAAATAGCTTTCACCAATCTTTGCCCAGAGTTCTTCCAAATCTGGAGCTTCCGGCAAATGTTCATCTACTCGATCAATAGAACATAAATACTGGTGAAGATCACGCTTGAAGATTTCTTCGAAATTCGTATTCTTATCAATTATCATGACAAATCTTCCGATTAAAGCTGTTGTAAATATCGGTCTGCCTCAATGGCTGCTTTGGCACCAGAACCTGCTGCAACGATTCCCTGACGATAAACTGGGTCTGCCACATCTCCTGCTGCAAAAACACCAGGTACATTTGTGCTCGCAGTGCCAGGAATAACTTTGACAAATCCCTGCTCATCCAAGTCGATGTAATCCTTAAACAACTCAGTATTAGGCTTATGACCAATTGCCAGGAAGAAGCCATCTATGGCAATATCAAATTCTTCCTCATCACTTTCGCCCTTGCGCTTCACAAGGTGAGCACCTTCTACACCATTTTCACCAAAGAGTCCTAATGTATTTGTTTCAAAAAGAATCTCAATATTCTCTTTCTCCTTCACGCGCTGCTGCATAATCTCTGCGGCTCTAAGATAAGGTTTTCTTACAATCATATAGACTTTTTTAGCCAGTCCGGCAAGATACAGGGCCTCTTCACAGGCAGTATCACCTCCACCAACTACTGCTACGGTACGCTTACGATAAAAGAAACCATCACAGGTGGCACAAGCAGAAACACCTTGTCCGCGATATTTTTCCTCATCAGCCAAACCTAAATATTTGGCAGAAGCACCTGTAGCGATAATGACTGTATCAGCAAGGATTTCATTTCCACGCTCGTCAACTATATGGTAAGGGCGCTTACTGAAATCTACCTTAGAAATACTGCCATCACGGATATCGGCTCCAAAGCGAGAGGCCTGTTCCTTCAAGTCCATCATCATCTGGTTGCCATCCACGCCATTAGGATAGCCTGGGAAATTCTCTACGATTGTAGTGGTGGTCAACTGGCCTCCTGGCTGAATACCTGAATAAAGAACGGGTTTCAAATCAGCTCTTCCTGCATATATGGCTGCTGTATATCCAGCAGGACCACTTCCGATAATCAAAGTCTTTACTTGTTCCATAGTTTTTATATTTATTTTTATGCAAAGATACGGCAATTCAAATGAACTGCAAAATATTTCCCTTTCTTTTTTATACTTTATACTAATATTATGCGAAATTTGGATATAATCCAGATATTTTTTGTTAACTTTGCAAACAAAATAAAGAAAATAAATACGGAATGAATACTATTAAGAAAATCGTGCTTACCGGTGGACCATGTGCTGGTAAGACTACTGCACTGGTGAAAGTTATTGAGCATTTCTCCAGCCTGGGATACAAGGTTTTCACAATCCCAGAGGTGCCTACGATGTTTACGCAGGCGGGTATGAATTATTTGACATCCAACAAAGATTTCTTCTACGTTGGAGAGAAAGCTACACTCCTGACCCAACTGCATCTCGAGAACTGTTTTTACAAAATGGCTCAGACGCTCGAACAGCCTGTTCTCATCGTCTGCGATAGGGGAGTAATGGACATCTCGGCTTATCTTTCACCGCAGCAATGGCAAGATATTATCGGAGAAGTTGGCTATACGCAGACTCAACTGAGAGACGAGAGATATGATGCCATACTTCACTTGGTTTCTGCTGCGGATGGTGCTGAGCAATTCTACACAACAAGCAACAATGCCCAGCGCCTGGAAAAGGCTGATGAAAAGGGTCTTCAAATAGCCCGCGAATTGGACAAGCGTGTCATTGAGGCATGGACGGGTCATCCACATCTGAGAGTGATCAACAATCATGAAGACTTTGACAACAAGCTGAATCGCGTGCTCAAAGAGATTTCTAATGTACTTGGAATTCCTCAGCCAATAGAGGAGGAAAGAAAGTATATTGTCAAATTGACTGGCAATGTGCCAAATAGTATTGACAGCGATATTGTACAGACATACTTGACTGGTGAACCTAATTGTGAGATTCGTTTGCGCAAGCGCCGCTTTGAAGAAAAGGAAGTATTTGTACATACTACCAAGAAGAGAATATCTGACACAGAACAAATAGAAACAGAACGCCAGATAAGCAGCAATCTTTATGAGTCGCTTCTCCAGCAGGCGGATCCTTACCGCCAAACCATCAAGAAGCATCGCAAGAGTTTTATCTGGAAAGGTCAGTATTTTGAATTGGATTCCTTCGAATCTCCTGTGAATGATCTGATGATACTTGAAACAAAGGGTATTGCAAAACAAGAGAGCGTGAACTTCCCGCCATTCATTCAAGTTGTAGAAGACATCACGGGTAATACTAAATACTACAATTATAATATTGCCTTGAAAAAATAAAAGCATATCATCAATTACCCACAGATTTCAGAGATTTACACAATTCTTTTGGAAGCTCCAAATAAATCTGTAAAATCTGTGAAATCTGTGGGACTTTTTATGCCTATAGGGATTGGCTTATGCAGCCGTTTATACAGCCGTAACGTTCCTGCTTTAGGGGGTATCGCTACGACCGCAAGGTCGAGTTCCGTGAAAATCAGTGAGTAATCCGATGAATAAGAAATATGAAGAACAAAAAAAAGATGTGTCATAAAACTATGACACATCCTCTTGATTATTTCGAGGTGTCTAGCGGAGTCGAACCGCTCTACACGGTTTTGCAGACCGTTACCTAACCGCTCGGTTAAGACACCTTGTAGATTGAGATATTGTATTTCTCATTTGCGGTTGCAAAGGTACTACTTTTATTTGGTTCCACCAAATTTTTTCCCAACTTTTTCTTGTTTTTTTTCACATTTCTCGAAAAAAGGGCATCCTGCACACTTATAATCGCCACATTTCAGCTGAGATTTGCCATTTTTCCACATAATAATAGTGGCATACACAAGGCATGCCACTATTACTATTCCTATTATAATGTATTGAAATACCATAAAGATTAACCTACGGCATTATAACCATTTGTAGAATTCTTGCGCATGATGTCGCGGATATTCATCTCCTTGAAACCATCAGCACGCTTCAATTCTTCCAATTCCTTCTCTTCCTCAATATCCTTTTCTGAACGGGTGAAAGTGAAGGCCTTATACTTAAACTCGGCGATAGCCCATCCGACAAGGGCTACAACTACTAAAGCTATTAAACCAATTAATGCATTCATTTTATTTTATTTTTTAATATTCATCATCGTCAGCGACATCATTCGCATCATCAAGACCTAAATTTTCAGGATCCTCAAATGTAGTACGATAACTTTCCTCTGTCAGCTTGTCATCATCGAAAGCGTCATCATCTTCATCGATATCATTGTAATGATCCTCAATCTCTGGTGCATCCTCATCGTCGTCTTCATCATCCTCAGCACGCGCACGAAGATCATCCTCACGATCCAATTCGTCTTCATCGGCAAATTTCATGCGCACCTTCTCAACCTGAGGTTTCGCCTTGGCAAAAATCGCCTCGGTCCATGTTCCCTTAGGAATTTCCAGCACTTCGAAACCATCATCAAGTTTCTTCTCATAGAGACCGCCTGGCTTATGAAGACGATCCTTAGGAAGGGTAGTTGTGCTGATATCAAAACCACTCTGAATGATATCTTGGATACTCTGTGGGAGAGATTCCCAGCCACCACCAAAGTTACGTTCCAACACTTCGATGAGTTTTGTAGCACTTATGTGATGAATATTCTCATAAGTCAAATCGGTAACACGAAGAATTGGGCGCTTCTTGATAGCGTACTTTACATTCATATCATCAATACGGAAGGTTCCGATTTTAAAACCTCGTTGGATATATTTATCAATAACGATAGGTTTATCAACTTTGATTTCCTCTATTTCGAAGGCACTACGGATGACATCCACATAGCGGCGCTGATTATCTTTCAGATCAGTATCCTTCTCCGCAGCTTCCCAAAGACGGAACACATCGTTCTCCTGTATTTCCCAAACACTTGACTTGGTCAAGTGTTTGAGACTCATATTATTTTCCTTTTTCATCATAAATTCTCTTTTATTTTGCAAAAGTAATTACTTATTTTTTAATATGCAAATTTTATGAGATATTTTTCATTATTATTCTCTATATATAATAAGGTGTACCTTCACAAATATCCATATTATATATAAGGTGTACTTCTTTCAATACTATTAAAGACCATTCCAATCGATTGTACGGATGAAATCCAAAGTCTTTATCCAATCGCAATCAATACAGAACTGGATAGGGTAGTCCTTACGGTCATAATAAGCTAAGGTTACCTCTGTATCAGTATCATTGAACAACTTATGATCTCGGGTTGCCTGCTTGAACAAATTGGTTACAATATCTCTGTTCTTCTTTTTAGCCTCATAAAGACGCTTCTGATAGAGAGCAACATATTGATTCATGGCTAAAGCCTGCTCATTGAGTACCTGGATGGTGGCATTCACCTTCTTCAAATCTACATTCTTGTCAAGCAGGTCAGCTGGTTGCAACAACTTGGAACGAAGATAAGTCATGGCATCATACTTGAAAACCGCAGTCTTGCGCACTTCGATATTTTGGGTTGTATCATTTACGGTTGCAAATGAGGTCTTCACTATTTCATTCAGCACATCCTGTGCAGAAGCTGATGCAAATGTGAGCGCTATGAGCGCCATTGCTATGATCATTCTTTTCATTTTTCTTATTTTTTTAATTAATATTAAAGATTTTTTATCCGTATTCAAACCTTTCACAAAAGTATCAAAGACTTTCTCTACTATCAGGCATGACGAATCAAGAAGATGCTGTGATCAATACAAGCAGGCAATTCTTCCTTATAATGGGTCACCATAATCATAGTCTTGTTTTTTCGCTTGCAGAATGCCTCTATGACATCTTTCACCAGCCTACGATTCACATTGTCAAGTCCATGAAGTGGCTCATCAAGGATAAGAAGTTCTGGATCCTTCACAAAAGCACGAGCCAACAAGACCAGACGCTGCTCACCGCTGGAGAGTTTGAGGAAACCCGCTTCTTCCTTTCCTTCCAATCCAAAGACCTTCATCCAGAAACGGCAGATAGCTAAATCCTCATCCTTAGGTTTAACATAAAGACCTACAGAATCCATCAAACCACTTGCTACGATACGGATGGCAGGAAGATCTCGCTGATAGGAGCGATGCAGTTCCGGAGAGACATAACCTATATGCTTCTTAATGTCCCAGATGCTTTCACCGCTTCCACGTGGATTGCCAAAGAGCGCAATATCACAAGCATAACTCTGCGGATTATCAGCACAAACCAAACTCAAGAGGGTAGATTTTCCTGCTCCGTTCTGTCCGCTCAAAGCCCATCTTTCTCCATTCAGAACCGTCCAGTCCAGATCCTTCAGAATAATACGTTCACCATATTGGATGCGAACCTTATTCATCTTGACAACTTCCTCATTATGGTATTCACGTTCACTATATGGTAGATCCACAATGGCCTGCTCCAATTCTGGACTTAAGATGTGATCAGGAACAGGCTGCCTCATCTTCAAATATTCCTCTTTTGTCAGTTTTGACAATACTTTCATATCTTTCACTTCCACAACATGTGTGATGAAATCTGGAATATCGTCGCTCTTGCTCAAGACCAGAATGATTTGCAGCGCACGCTCCGAAGAGAGTGTTTTCAGAAGCTCTTTCAACTGATCACGGGTATCTGCATCAAGTCCGATAAACGGATTATCCATGATCAGCACACGTGGTTCTGCGAAGAGGGTAGAAGCCAGCTTGAACTTTCTCAACTCTCCACTGGACAAAAGTATCGTATATTTGTCGAGCAAATGCTCCATGTGGAAGAGTTCGTAAATGTGCTTTTGCAGGGCACGGCGCTCCGGCGTATCCTCTCCAGCCATCTGATAAGCTTCCTCCAGTTTATCTCTGACAATAGGAGTGGACTCATCTATCTCCAATTGGTTCCAGCGCTGCTGCAAGAAATAAGTACGGTCATTATCACCGCCATAGGTATCACGGAAAGTGATATATTTGATATTATCACTCACCATCGGCTTGTTGCTCGGTGAGAAATCATAATATGGATCATGCATTACCAGAGGATGGCGACCCACTATCATATCCACAAACATAGATTTTCCACCTCCATTAGGACCTACGATGGCAATATGTTCACCTTCACAAGCCTCAAAATTGACAGGCTCAGCCATACGCCATTCCGGCATACGCGTAATGCCATTTTCTATTTTGATAATTGTTTGCATCTTCTTATATATCTTTATAATCAAAATTATTTATGTGTTGTACGATTGAGAGCAGCCATCAACTGGGCTCTCGGCCCCGTAACGGTGGCGCTGCCAGCAACCCTTGCCTGATTCTTGGAAGCATAATCCTTCCAGCTGCTATAATGCCTGGCATTGGTTTCCGGCTTTCCCATTTGCAGGAAATGGCAATAAGCCGCACCCAAGGCATCCGTGGCATCCATGAATTTCGGCATATCCTCATCACTGATGTGCAGCATTCTTTGCAGCATGCCCGCCACCTGTTCCTTAGAAGCCTGTCCCTGTCCCGTAATGGCCATCTTGATTTTCAGAGGAGCATACTCATGAATCGGCACATCATGATGGATAGCTGCAGCAATAGCCACTCCTTGAGCCCGCCCCAATTTCAGCATAGACTGAACGTTCTTTCCGAAGAAAGGAGCCTCGATGGCCATCTCATCCGGGAGATACTCATCAATGATACCGGTTACACGCTCGAAGATTTTACCCAATCGGAGATAAGGATCACTTTCCTTGCGCATATCGATGACACCCATGACTACCAGCTGAGCCTTATTGCCTGTCACCCTGATGACCCCATAGCCCATCACATTGGTTCCAGGGTCAATACCAAGAATGATTTTCTCTACTTTATTCATCGATCCATATACGGATTATGAGCGAGTTCTTCGCCGATGCTCGTTGCCTGTCCATGTCCTGGCAATACTTTTACATCATCAGGCAACTGGGCCAGGAAACGGAGACTGTTGATAATCTGGAACATAGAACCGCCTTTAAAATCTGTTCTGCCAATGGAACCACGGAAAAGTGTATCGCCCGTAAAGGCTACCTTTTCATCGGCACAGTAGAATGTGACTGAGCCACGGGAATGACCCGGAGTGAGGATGATTTCAAACTGATGGTTTCCGAAACGGATCACTTCATTTTCTTCAAAGAAATGACCTACAGGAGGGAAATCGTAATCCAACTGCATCTGATAGAAAACCTCAGCCTGCTGCTTCAGGTTCTTCATCAGACTCTCATCTGCTGCCGACACTTCCGGTTTCAACCCAAAAGTTTCATGGATTGTATTGTTGCCGAAATTATGGTCAAGATGTCCATGGGTTACAAGAAGATGAACCGGTTGAAGGTTATTCTCCTTGATATAATTGACGATGGCTGTTCTTTCTTCCGGATAAAAAGCTCCGCAATCAATGATGACACACTCCCGGGTTTCATCACTTACCACATAGCAATTCTCCTGAAGCATGTTAACTTCGAATTTTTCAATATGTAACATCGAATATTCTTTTAAATAATTAGAAACATTTGTATAATCAAAACTCTTAAGAGAGACTTTGCAATGAAAGACTCCATTATTAGTTCAGCATGATGATATCACGCCGGCACATATACCAACTGCTTATCCTGCTTGAACCATTCTTCCTCAAAGAAATCACTCAACGGAGTTATCTCTGCAATATTTTTATATTGTTTCAATTCTTCTTGAAGATTTCCACCTTTCAGGCAAAGAAGACCATTAGGGAGGGAATTTTGCTGGGATTTTTTGAAATTCTTCTTGATAATTTTCATCAAATCAGGAAGTTGCATCACCGCACGACTGACCACAAAATCATATTTTCCCTTTTCCTCCTCACCGCGAATATGCTCCGCCTTCAGATTTTCCAGTCCAATAGCAGCAGCTACCTCATTACAAACCCTGATTTTCTTGCCAGTTCCATCAATCAACTTGAATTTGCATTCAGGAAAGAGAATAGCAAGAGGAATGCCTGGAAATCCTCCACCGCATCCGAAATCCAGGATTTCAGAACCCGCACGGAAATGGATGGCTTTCGCTATTGCCAAGGAATGCAGCACATGATGTTCGTAGAGATTGTCTATATCCTTGCGGCTGATTACATTGATCTTAGCATTCCAGTCACGATAGAGAGAATCCAATTTTGATATCTGTTCTTTTTGCTTATCCGTGAGATTCGGAAAGTATTTCTCGATTATCTTCATACCTTATATATTATTATTTGAGTGCAAAAATATAAAAAAAATACGAAATAACTGACAATGATTGTGATTATTTACTTTCTTTATTGATTTTAGAATAAAAATATGTAACTTTGCAACCGATTTAGAGAATTAAAAGAGATTGTATCTATCAATTTATCAAATAAAATAATGATTAAAGCAGCACTTTTCGATTTAGACGGTGTCGTTTTTGACACCGAATCGCAATATTCGGTTTTCTGGGGAATGATAGGGAAGGAGTATCATCCTGAGATTCCTGATTTCGCACAAATCATCAAAGGACAGACTCTGGTTCAGATCTACGACAAGTATTTTTCCGATGATAAGATTTTCGCTTCTAAAGTTAATTTCTGTAGCGTGAAAGATGAACAGGCTAAAATTACCGCCCGTCTGGATGAATTCGAGCAAAACATGAGCTACAACTATATTGCTGGATTTGAGGATTTTGTAAAGGATTTACGCAATAACGGCATAAAATGCGCTGTTGTAACCAGCAGCAATATCCCTAAGATGCTCAATGTTTATCAGCAGCGACCGGAATTTAAAGACTACTTTGACAGGGTTCTCACGAGTGAAGATTTTGCCAAGAGCAAACCTGACCCAGACTGCTATCTCAAGGGAGCGGCTTATTTCGGAGTCAAACCGGAAGAGTGTGTTGGCTTGGAAGACAGTTTTAACGGCCTGAAAGCCGTAAGAGCATCTGGTGCCTTTACGCTCGGATTGGCCACAACAAACGCTGCTGATGCCATCAGACCTTATTCTGACGAAGTGATTTCCGACTATATTGGCTTCACATTTGCAGATTTAGTTAAAATTGTTAGCCTATCTCGTAAATAATGTGTAACTTTGCAGTCGATTTATAAAAACAACACAAAAAATGGGATATTTATCAACAGATAAAAAGAAAATTACCACCAAGACTTTTGCTGAAATGAAGCAAGCTGGTGAAAAGGTAACTATGCTCACTGCATACGACTTTACAACTGCAGGTATTATCGATGCTGCCGGTATTGACAGCATTCTGATTGGAGACTCTGCATCAAACGTTATGGCAGGAAACGCTGATACACTACCTATCACCGTTGACCAGATGATTTATCATGCCAGAAGCGTAGCGCGTGCCGTTAATCATGCCATGGTAGTATGCGACATGCCTTTCGGTAGTTATCAGATTTCACGCGAAGAAGCCTTGCGCAATGCTTGTCGAATGATGAAAGAGACGGGTGTGGATGCCCTCAAACTTGAAGGTGGAGTAGAAATGATAGATACCATCAAAGCACTGATAGATGCCGGAATCCCTGTTCATGGCCACTTAGGATTGACTCCTCAAAGCGTCAACAAGTTCGGAGGTTATGGTATCCGTGCCAAAGAAGAAGCAGAAGCTGAAAAGCTCATCAGCGATGCCATCGCTCTGGATAAAGCTGGTTGCTTTGCCATCGTTTTGGAGAAAGTTCCTGCCAAAATAGCTGCTGAAGTTACACGTCAGGTAAAAGCCGTAACTATCGGAATTGGAGCTGGTAACGGATGCGACGGTCAAGTATTGGTTTATGCGGATGCATTGGGGATGACCCAGGGGTTCAAGCCTAAGTTCTTGCGCCACTTTGCACAGGTAGGGGCTGAGATGACAAAGGGCGTTCAGGCATACGTCGATGCTGTCAAGACAGGTGATTATCCTAATATTGAAGAAAGCTATTAAAATAGCTAATTACAAACACTATTTTAAAAGATGGATACTCAAAACACGCCGGTACACTTCAAGTTGTGGCATCGGGATTTCTGGTTGCTGGCAATAGCAAACCTTTTCTTGATGACGAGCACTTACATGCTGATACCGGCTCTTCCGCCTTATTTAATACAGGCTGGTTTCTCCTCACTTGAAGTGGGAAGTATCATGGGTGCCTATGGCATCGGAATATTCCTGCTTGGCGGTTTCTGCTCTTATCTGGTTCAGAAATATCGGAGAAATCATGTATGCCAGTTTGCGATTGTGGGCGTAGCTGTGTGCTTCGCACTTATCTATTATCTGGAATTTGTCCTGCAGGTAAAAATAGAGTTTTGGATGTTGATACTGGCAAGACTGCTGCAAGGTGCGTTCATCGGATTGGCTCAAATGACATTAGCCAGTACGCTCATCATTGATACCTGTGAGTCGTTTCAGAGAACTGAAGCTAATTATACGGCTGCATGGTTTTCTAGATTCGCATTATCTCTCGGACCAGTAATTGCCCTGATTTTATTCAAGTGGCTCAATTATAGAGGTGTAGTCATCGCCGGAGGATGCTTCGCATTAATTCCTGTCTTGCTCATCTCATGGGTAAAGTTTCCTTTCAAGGCTCCGTCAGACAATATGAAAATCCTTAGCCTGGATAGATTTTTCCTTCCTCAGGGTTTTCTCTTGTTCCTCAACACGGCTGCAATAACAACTGTTGTGGGATTATTGTTTTCCATACAGCATTCCGTAGTATTTTACACCATGTTGATGGGAGGTTTCATCATAGCCCTGCTTGCTGAGAAATTCGCATTTCCGAATGCTGAACTCAAGAGTGAAGTCTTTTCTGGAGTCATCTTCATGCTGGCTGCAGTTTTGATATTCTTCACAAACCATCAGTCGGCCATCCAGTTCATCTCTCCATCTCTTATCGGATTTGGCATTGGTGTAATAGGAAGCAGGTTCCTGCTGTTTTATATCAAACTGGCCAAACACTGCCAGAGAGGAACCAGTCAGAGTTCATTTTTCCTGTCTTGGGAATTTGGAATCAGCCTCGGACTGTTTTTAGGATATGGCTTCTGGGGAAATCACAGAATTGTAGAACTGCAAAAGTTCTTGCCCAAGATACAGACAGACCATGAATACATCCTGGCTATCAGTATAGTTTTGCTGGTACTTACTTTAGTATTCTATAATTATTGTGTTCATCCATGGTATATGAAACACAGAAACAGATAAACATAAATACGACAAAAGGGAAGTTCCGAAAGGAACTTCCCTTTTTTACGCATGGAAATGCTTTATCTAAGTTTCACTCTATTTCTTACAAAATAGTCTTTACTGCCTCAAGCATACCCTTCTCCTGGATAAGATCAAGATCTTTCTTAACCAACTCTGTCAAACCAGGTACAGTCTTGTTCAGGTCTTCCTTCCAGATGTAGTCGAAAGCAAGAACGCCCTCAGCAACCTTCTGAGTATCACCTGTTGCCCAAAGCTCTTTCAACTTGTCGATAATCTTCTGATCGTCCTGTGGCTGGATAGGAGCACCATCAGCACGGGTACCACCCTTATAGTAAGTAATGATAGCTGCAAGACCGAATACCAAGCCCTGTGGCAACTCACCCTTACGCTCCAAGTAAACCTTCACACCAGGGAGGTCACGAGTCTCATACTTAGGGAATGAGTTCAGCATGATACTGGTTACCTGATGATCAACGAATGGGTTCTCGAAACGCTCCAATACGTCAGAAGCAAACTTCTGCAACTCATCCATAGGGAGGTTCAATGTCTGCATCAGCTCATCGAACTGTACCTTATGGATATACTTACCCAATACTGGGTGCTCGCAAGCATCACGTACGATATTGACACCGCTGAGGTATGTTACAGGGCTCAATACTGTGTGAGGACCATTCAACAAAGTAACCTTACGCTCATGGTATGGTTTCTCGTTGTCTGTAATAAGAACATGGAGACCAGCCTTGTGAGCAGGGAACTCTTCCTGCATCTGCTCAACTGTCATATTCTCAGCCTTCTCGATTACCCAGAGGTGGAAGCTTTCTGCCTTTACTACGAGGTTATCCTTGTAGCAAACCTTCTGCTGAATTTCCTTGATGGTATCGCGTGGGAAACCAGGAACGATACGGTCAACGAGTGTAGCGCAAACATAGCAATGGTTAGTAAACCACTCCTTGAAGCCCTCGTAATCAGCACCCATATCTTCCTTCCAAAGCTCGATATACTGGTAAATGCACTCCTTCAAGTGGTGACCGTTCAAAAAAATCAACTCACAAGGCATCAAAATCATACCCTTAGTTGGATCACCCTCGAAGAACTTATAGCGATGGAACAGCAACTGAACCAACTTACCTGGATAAGATGCAGCAGGAGCATCTGTAAACTTGCAAGCGTCATCGAATGCAATACCAGCCTCAGTTGTATTAGAAATGATGAAACGCATCTCTGGCTGCTCAGCCAAAGCCATGAATGCCTGGTTCTGAGAATATGGATTCAGTGCACGGCTGATAACATCGATACGCTCCAATGTATTGACAGCCTGACCATTCTCCTTACCCTGAAGATTTACGTGATAAAGGCAGTCCTGACCATTCAGCCAATCTACCATACCACCAGCCAAAGGCTGTACTACAACGACAGAACCATTGAAATCGGTCTTCTTATTCATGTTCCATACAATCCAATCTACGAATGCACGGAGGAAGTTACCTTCACCAAACTGAATGATTCTCTCAGGAGCGACACTCTTAGGAGCGGTACGCTTGTTTAATGCTTTAAGTTCTTTCATGATTTGTTTATGTTATTATTTTGTTTTAAATTTCCGATGCAAAGGTATAAAATATTCCCTTACCTTATATCATAAATGCACCAAAATCGTCCGTAAAGGTTTGCGTAATTAGAGGAGATATTCACTCACAAGGAATCTACACTTTTCATGCGTTACTCACATATTACTCACAAAAAGGCTATTTATACCTTATATATAATAAGAACTGACGGATAGGGGAGAAGAAAAAAATAAGGTATTAAAAATCACAACTATCTGATTTTCAATACCTTATCTTTTGAGCGGGATACGGGAATCGAACCCGCCTCCCAGGCTTGGGAAGCCCGTGCACTACCGATGTGCTAATCCCGCACAAATAGTGCTGAAAAGAGCCACGAGCGGGACTCGAACCCGCGACCCACGCATTACGAATGCGTTGCTCTACCAACTGAGCCATCATGGCTTTTCATTTTCAAAGCGATTGCAAAGGTAATGAAATATTTCTAATTGATGAAATAATTCATTACCCTTAACTTATATTAACACGGCAATCATCCAGGAGCACCTCAGATTTTGCTCTTCTCATGAGAATTTGCCACCCGAGGAAGAACTACTCTACTACTGCAACCTTGAAAGTAAGTTCCTCCCTGTTCGGATTCTTACCGATACTGATTGTATCACCCTTTTTAAGTTTGCCGCCCAACAGAAGTTCGCAGACGCCATCTTCTATATAGGTCTGAATAGCACGCTTCAGAGGACGAGCGCCAAACTGCACATCATAGCCCTTAGTGGCTACAAGTTCCTTCGCTTTATCAGTAATCTGAATTTCATATCCCATATCGTGAACTCTTCCGAAGAGGCCTCGCAGTTCAATATCAATAATACGCTTAATCGCATCAATATCCAACTGATTGAAAGTGATAATCTCATCCAGACGATTCAGGAACTCAGGAGAGAACTGCTTACTCAAACTTTTCTGAATGATACTTCGAGCATATTCCTTATCCTTCTCATCCATTACAGACTTCGTAAGTCCGCCAGCATTAAAGCCGATACCTGATCCGAATTCCTTCAGTTGACGTGTACCTGCATTGGATGTCATTATGATAACGGTATTGCGAAAATCTATCAGGCGTCCATTACCGTCAGTCAAACGACCTTCATCAAGCACCTGCAAAAGCATATTATACACCTTGTCGTGGGCTTTTTCTATCTCATCAAGCAGTACTATAGAATAAGGTTTGCGGCGAACTCTCTCAGTAAGCTGTCCACCCTCATCATAACCTACATATCCTGGAGGCGCTCCCAAAAGTCGGGAAGTATTGAAACTTTCAGAATACTCGCTCATATCTACACGAATGAGTGCATCCTTAGAACCGAACAGTTCCTCTGCAAGTTTCTTGGCAAGATAAGTTTTACCCACACCAGTAGGACCTAAGAACATGAAAGCACCGATAGGGTGGTTAGGATCTCTCAATCCGATGCGGTTACGCTGAATAGCCTTAACCATCTTTTCGATGGCATCATCTTGAGCAATCACATTTTTCTTCAGGATTGCAGACATATTTTTCAGACGAGCACCTTCTTCCTCAGCCATTCTCTGAACAGGAACACCCGTCATTTTACTGACAACATCAGCCACATCAGACTCCTTCACAGGAATACGCTCAGTACGATCTCCACTTTGCCATTGCTTGCGCATCAAATCCAACTTATTCTCCAAAGACAAGCCTTTATCACGATAACTGGCTGCCAGTTCGAAATTCTGATTACCAACAGCCTCCAGTTTCTTGGATGTTACTTCCTCGATTTCATTTTGAAGGTCCAGAATATAGTCAGGAACTTTGAGATTTGTCAATCTCAATTTGGAACCAACTTCATCAATGACATCTATCGCCTTGTCAGGGAAAAAGCGGTCTGTGACATATCGTTCTGTCAGTTTGACACATGCTTCAAGAGCCTCATCACAGAATGTCACACCATGATGCTCCTCATAACGATCCTTGATATTTCTAAGAATAGTCAAAGTCTGTTCTGCCGTAGTAGGCTCTACAATAACCTTCTGAAATCTACGCTCCAAAGCTCCGTCTTTTTCGATACTGTTTGTATATTCCTTAAAGGTCGTAGCGCCTATACACTGAACTGTACCACGAGCCAAAGCAGGCTTCAGAATATTGGCAGCATCCATAGCTCCACCACCGCCACCAGCTCCTATAAGAGTATGTATTTCATCTATAAAAATGATGATGTCCGGATTGTTCTCTAATTCCGTAATAAGCCCCTTGATACGTTCCTCAAATTGTCCTCTATACTTGGTACCAGCCACCATAGCAGTAAGATCAACAGAAACAATTCTTTTGTTGAACAAAGCTGGAGAAGTCTGCTGTTTTACAATAAGTTGCGCCAGCCCTTCTACAATAGCACTTTTACCTACACCTGGCTCACCGATGAGTATGGGATTATTTTTCTTTCTACGACCGATGATTTCCAAAACCCTTTGGATTTCATGTTCTCTTCCCACAACAGAATCCAATTTTCCATCTTTAGCAGCTTGGGTCAAATCTGTACCATAATTATCTAAGAATGGAGTCTTATTATTATTGTGCAACTGCCTTTTTGCCGTACTGCTGTTAGTCTTAAAAGCAGATTCAGCAGAATCCTTTTTAGATTCACTATCATTCAGCGAGAAGTCATCATCTTCTGGAAAAGAAAAACCATCAAGAACAGTAATGCGTTTTATGTTTTTTTGACATTCCATATTTGCTCAATATTTTAAATTTCAATGATTCTTTTTATATATTCATATTTTTAAATTACCATATCACAAAATTTATGCCAAAAGAAGAGGAAAGAGAACACAGAGAGGAGAGCATAAGTCCATGACGGGGATACAAAATTGACCACAGAGTATAAGAGTATAACAGACAACAGCACACTACTGATTATCTCACCATAAAACTTAGAATATGAGTTCAACAAACATATCTAAAGAGAAAAAGAGAAAAAGGTAAAACAATACGGCTAATGAACAAAACAAGGAATATTTGCAGATAACAAGCAACTTAAAACACAAAAAACGCTAAATTCTTATTGTTTTTACGTCACAATGTCTTCTCTTAGAAAAAAAGTTTGTATCTTTGTCGTTAGTTTAGAGGGAACAAAATCGCTTAAAACGCAAACAAATGCCCTTCTCGACAATTTTCCACCAAAAGTAGATGGGTCGGAATCAGAAATTCCAAATGAAGTTCTAAGCTCCACAATAGAAGTATAAGATAACAATTCAAATAATCAATATAAAAAATGGACGAAAATCAGACTCTTGATCATGATAGAATCATGAAGATTAACATCGAGGAAGAAATGAAGTCATCCTATATCGACTATTCTATGTCGGTGATTGTGGCTCGTGCGCTTCCTGATGTACGCGATGGTTTCAAACCTGTACATCGTCGTATTCTCTACGGTATGTTGGGTATTGGAAACACCAGTGACAAACCATATAAGAAATGTGCGCGTGTAGTAGGTGAGGTACTCGGTAAGTATCACCCTCACGGAGACTTTTCTGTATATGGTGCCCTTGTCCGTATGGGACAGGAATGGAATATGCGATACACCTTGATAGACGGACAGGGTAACTTCGGTTCTGTTGACGGCGACTCACCTGCTGCCATGCGTTATACAGAGTGCCGCCTCTCTAAGATGGGTGAGCACATCATGGATGACCTGGACAAGGAAACCGTAGATATGATGAACAACTTCGATGACACCCTTCAGGAGCCATCAGTGATGCCTACAAAGATTCCTAACCTTCTGGTTAATGGTGGTAATGGTATTGCTGTAGGTATGGCAACAAACATGCCAACCCATAACCTGAGCGAGGTGATAGATGGATGCTGTGCCTACATAGACAATCCTGACATCGACACAGAAGAACTCATGAAATACATTCCTGCTCCAGATTTCCCTACAGGTGCTACTATCTATGGTATCCAGGGAGTGAAGGATGCATACGAAACCGGACGTGGACGAATTGTTGTGAGAGCTACAGCTGAAATCGAAAGTGGAGATGCTCACGACAAAATCGTTATCACAGAGATTCCATACGGAGTAAACAAGGAGCAGCTTGTTATGGCTATTGCCGATCTTGCCAAGGAAGGTAGGGTAGATGGCATTGCAAATGTAAACGATGAATCTGGACGCCAGGGTATGCGTATCGTTGTAGATGTAAAGCGCGATGCCAATGCCAACGTTCTCTTGAACAAGTTGTTCAAGCTGACAGCCCTCCAGAGTTCATTCTCTGTCAACTGTATCGCTCTTGTCAAAGGACGTCCTCGTCTGCTTACCCTCAAGGAATGCGTCAAGTACTTTGTAGAGCATCGTCATGACGTGACTATCCGCCGCACACAGTACGAACTGAAGAAAGCACAGGAGCGTGCTCACATCCTGGAAGGCCTTATCATCGCATGCGACAATATCGACGAAGTAGTTCATATCATCCGAGCAAGCAAGACTCCTTCTGATGCACAACGCAATCTGGAGAAGCGCTTCGAACTGGACGAGATTCAGAGTAAGGCTATTGTTGATATGCGCTTGTCTCAGTTGACAGGACTCCGTCTGGAGCAGTTGCATAATGAATTCAACGAATTGATGAAGACCATCGATTATTTGAATCAGATCTTGAACGATCCAGAGCTTTGCAAGAAGGTAATGAAGGACGAACTCAACGAAGTAAAAGATAAGTATGGCGATGCACGCCGCACCATGATCAAACCTGACGACCACGAGTTCAACCCAGAAGATTTCTATCCAAACGACCCAGTGGTAATAACTGTCAGTCATCTCGGTTACATCAAGCGCACACCATTATCTGAGTTCCGTGAGCAGGCAAGAGGTGGAGTAGGTGCCAAAGGTGCCCGCACACGTGACAAGGACTTCACGGAGTTCATCTATCCTGCTACCATGCACCAGACCATGTTGTTCTTCACGAAGAAGGGACGCTGCTACTGGCTCAAGTGCTATGAGATTCCAGAGGGTGACCGCAATTCTAAGGGACGAGCTATCCAGAACCTGCTCAATATTGAGAGCGATGACCAGGTGAACGCTTTCCTCCGCTTGAGAGGTTTGAATGATGCAGAGTTCATCAACAACCATTATGTGGTATTTGCTACCAAGAATGGTACAGTCAAGAAAACTTGTCTGGAAGCATACTCTCGTCCTCGTGCCAATGGTGTGATTGCTATCAATATCGTAGAGGGAGACGAGGTTGTAGATGTTCGTCTGACCAATGGTCATAACGAGCTGATTCTTGCCAACCGTAATGGACGTGCAGTTCGTTTCGATGAAAACCAGATTCGTACCATGGGACGTACTTCTACTGGTGTTCGCGGTATGCGCCTCGATGAGGGTGACGATGCTTTGATCGGAATGATTGTAGTCAACGACCCAGAGCATGAGACCGTGATGGTTGTGAGTGAGCAGGGCTACGGCAAACGTTCTGATGTTATCGACTATCGCGTAACCAACCGTGGCGGTAAGGGTGTGAAGACGCTCAATATCACAGAAAAGACAGGGCGACTGGTAGCCATCAAGAACGTAACAGACGACAACGACCTGATGATAATTAATCAGAGTGGTATCGTAATCCGACTTGCAGTGGCAGACTGCCGTGTAATGGGACGTGCTACTCAAGGTGTCCGCCTCATCAATCTGACTAAAAAGAATGATGTCATCGCCAGCGTATGCAAGGTAATGAGTTCTGAACTCGAAGCATCAGTAGAGGAGGAGAGTCGTTCTGCCTGGGCTAAGAAGAGCGAAGAAATCGAGAATGACAACGTAGGTGCAATGACTGCAGAAGAAGCAGCCGAGGCTGAGGCTCATCTCGATAACGAAGCTACAGAGTCTGAGGATACTGACACCGGAAACGTGGATTTCGAATAAACGAAAAGACGTGTAAAGAATAAATAATAACAACTTTTAAACTCATTAAGAAAAATGAAAAAGTTAATGATTGCAGCTATGATGGTACTAGGTGCCACATCAGCTTTCGCTGGAGACAGCGATGCACTCAAGGCAGTACTCAAAGCCAAGACTTATGCAGATGCTAAGGCTTTGGTAGAGCAAAACCTCGGTTCAATGGCTAATGATGCTGAAAAAGCTAAGGCCTACAACTACCTCGTAGAACTCTCTATGAGGCAGTTTAACGACCAGCAGTCTATCATCCAGATGAACCAGATCACAAAGAAGAACGATCCAGTTGACATGGAGGCTATGAACGAGGGTGCTTACAATGCGCTTGTTGCAGCTCAGGAATGCTACAAATACGACCAGCTTCCTAATGCAAAGGGAAAAATTGCGCCTAAGTATGGAAGCAATGCTGAGCGCGTATGGAATGCTCGTATCCAGCTCGTAAGTGCAGGTGATGATGCCCGCACCAAGAACAATACAACTTTGGCTTTGAAATACTGGAACGCATGGTTCAATTCTGAGTCTTCACCTTTGTTCAACAAGATTCCTGCTGAAAAGAAGGCAGAACCTTACAAGGAGCAGGTAGCTTACTTGGGTGCATGGCTTTCTAAGGAGAACAAGGATATGGCACAGGCTTTGAAATATTGTGATGTAGCCATGAACTCTGACGAGTACAAGAAGCAAGCACTCAGCATCAAGCTCGAAGTTTTGAAGGGTGCCTTGAAAACTCATGAGGACTCTTTGAAGTACATCAACAATTTGAAGGATCTTTATGCTAAAGATGCCAAGAATGAGATTCTTCTCGACAACCTCAACAGCATGTTCGCTTCTATGAGAATGGACAAGGAGCAGTTGGAATTGCTCGACAATGCACTTGCTGCAGATCCTAACAACTTCGTAGCTCTCGCTGACAAGGGTATGTATTACATTGCTAAGAATGATGCAGACAATGCTATCAAGAATCTGAAGAAAGCTTTGGAGATTCAGCCAGAAAATGGTGCTGTCATGGTTTATCTCGGTGCTTGTTTGAACGTTAAGGCTTCTAATCTTCAGGATCCTAACGGACGCAAGGTAGTTTACCAGGAGGCTATCAAGTACCTCGACAAGGCTAAGGAACTCGATCCAGAAAAGAAGCAGTACAACTGGGGTTACAACCGCTACCAGGCTTATTATGGTCTCTATGGTCCTAATGACCCTAAGACCAAGCAGGCTGAGGCTGATAGCCAGAACTAATTAAAATCTATAAATCCTACGATTATAAAATCATCATATAATCGTAGGATGAAAGAATAAATAAAAGACTTCAAAGGAGACATTATTTTGTCTTCATTGAAGTCTTTTTTTCAAATTAACCTAAAACTATCATCATCACAGTTGTCCAGATTGAATTTTGAAATATCCAAAAGATTCTGGCATTTTAGCCATGATTACTGTTTTATTTAGACAATAACGATTTCGTCTATTTATCATAATTTATAAATTAGGATGATTTCTTATCCATATTATAATAGGTAAACCTTCACAAATTATGGGTTCACCACATTGATAGGATGCCCCTCAATAAAGGCTTTAACATTTGCAGCAACTTGCTTATTCAATCGAGTTCTTGCTTCTAAAGTGGCCCAGGCGATATGAGGAGTAATAAAGGCATTCGGCTCTTTGAAAAGTGGATTGTCCCGAGCTGGCGGTTCCTGTGTCATCACATCTGCGCCATAGGCTCCAAGCTTACCATGATGCAAAGCAGAAGCCACAGCTTCTTCATCAACCAGCGGACCGCGTCCCGTATTAATCAGAAAACAGGAAGGTTTCATCTTTTTCAGACTGTCTGTATTGACGAAATGGTAAGTATCATCAGTCAACGGACAATGCAGTGACAAGATATCAGATACAGCTAAAAGTCCATCCTTGCTTACTTTGGTTATCCAATCAGGCAAATCACAGGCATTCTTACTGGTGCAGGCATAAACGTCCATTCCGAAATCACGAGCTATAGTAGCAACTTTCATACCGATATTGCCAAGTCCCATAATTCCCAGGCATTTACCGGACAATTCCATAAGCGGTGTATCCCAATAACAGAAATCCTTATTATAAGCCCAGCGCTCATTGCGATTTTCGAGCGTGTAATGTTCAACTCTGTTTGTTATTGCCAAAATAAGCGCGAATGTCATTTGTGCAACACTATCAGTACTATATGCAGGAATATTGGTTACGACTACACCATGACGTTTGGCAGCCTCAATATCAACCACATTATAGCCAGTGGCCTGAATACCTATATATTTCAGTTTTGGAAGCTGATCTAAAGTTTCAGAATCTATTTGCACCTTATTTATTAATATAATATCAGCATCTTTAGCACGCTCGATTTTTTCTTCATCTGTTGTACGGGGATAAACAGTAACGTTTCCCAATTGCTCCAAAAGATTCCAATTCAAGTCGCCGGGATTAGAAGCATAACCATCTAAAATTACTATATTCATCATATTCTTCAAATTAATGTTGATTGTTCATAAAATCAATGCAAAAATACACAATTTCTGAGAAACATCAAAGAAAATAAATAAGAAAATTCAATAAGAAAACAACAAATTATAGATTAAAGAAAAACAGATATATGAAGGAAGAAATACAAAAGATTTCGATAAATAAAACTGAGAGTAAATCAGGAACTAATCCCCCCTTCTACAACATTCTACTATTAAGTTGTAAGCAACATTATGCTAACAAATTTTAACTTACAAAGGACAGATTTAACTTTTGTTTTCACGTGAAACAATATATTTGAACTTTATAAAATGTTTGTATGCGTTTTCGTGAAAAGGACAAGAGGGGTTTGCGTCCGTCAGCAGCGGAACGCCCTAAGGGGAAAACGCAGATTATAATTATATTGTTCGTGGAAATCGTCCTAACGCCGGACGGGCGCTCGGGCGCCGAGGGCGATTTTCACTCCGTGGGCTCTGCCGAGGGCGTTCTTTGGCATTGCCCAAAGAACCAAAGGCTAGTGTTTTTCATAGGTTTGGGCGCGCTTCCGCGCGAGCTTGCACGCCAAATTAAGTTTTAGAATAAATATTCAAATCATTTTGTATAAATATAACAGATAACAAAGAAATTATATCAAAATCCGAAAAATCCGACAAGATCAGAATCTGATGAAGATAAAACTTTTAGAGATCTCTATAAAAACAAACGCGCGCGCACGCATAAATATGCACGCACGCACGTTAATTAATGATTGTTTGATAAAGAATCAAACTTTTGAATAGCTCTTTGCGAATCAACATTTATTTGATGATAAGCACTCACAGCAACACAACAACGAAGTACAAAAGACAGTACTACACAAATAAGAACTGCACAAAGCAGTATCTTCAATAATTTATTTAAATCCATACCTATATAACGAACAAAAACAAAAATTATTATTTAAGCAAAGGAGTAAAACCGCTAACAACACCAAAGGCATTCCAGAATGGTTGCATAGAAGCGTTGACACCATCAGCGGCAATTTTACGAACTTGACTTCGCCAAGTAGCATCATTAATTCTATTAACAAACTCTTGACCATAAGTTTCTGCACAACCCTTTTTAATATTTTGGGCAATAGCTTCTATCTGTTTATCATTAAGCTTAATCTGGGATTTTGCTAAAGCAGCTTGAGTTTTTGCACCTAAAACCTTAGCGAAAGAATCAGCTACAATGTTGCCATAAGTAGCTCTCATATTGGTCACTTGTTGTGGCAAAATATGCTTATTAGTATAATCTTGCGCATCTTTTTGCAACTCTGTTAAATGACCTTGGGCAGACATATTCAAACCAAGTTTCCAAGCATTATTTGCATCTTCTTCTATTTGCATCTGGCGTGATGAATAAGTATCTCTAAAGAGTTGATTACTCAAACTGGCATTATCAATAGCCTCTTGTTTAAGTTTATTATCATTTAACATACCGGCTACTTGGGCAGACTTCTCTACATTCTGCCAGTTGTTTTGCATCTGAAGCGCTCTTGTCTCTTCATGTTCCTTAGATATATCAACAAATTGTTTTCCAAGCAAAGCAAGATTTTGCACTTTCATGGCAACCTCTTGGGCCGGATTCTCATTTCTGGATGGACGAGTATCTGGAATAGACTGACCGCCAGCAGTGGAGGAACTTTCACCAGTTGAAATGTTACCAAGAGCCAGAGCAGGGTTAATGCCAGCGTCTTTTAAACGTTGAACTTGCGCTTCTGGGGTGTTATAGGCATTATTCTCTTGCCACATCTTGTAATCATACTCTTTTTGCTGATTCCACAAATCCATCTGCAACTGATTATTATCATCATTCATTTGCTTGTTGGTTCTATTTGTGTATTTAGTATCTTTACTTGCACCATACTTAAAGCAGCGATCAAAAGAAGTAATGCCAAGAGGAACACCAATTTTATTGTTTATGAATAGGGCTTGCAACATAATCTATAATTGTTAAATTAGACCACCAATCAATTTGCCAAAGGCAAAGTATTAAAAACTCACACAGCCACATGGTTTGGAAATCATCCAAACCACATGGCTTAATAGGGCAGTGAATAACACTATTCATCTCCAGTACCTTCTCCAGTACCTTCTCCAGTACCTTCTCCAGTACCTTCTCCAG
>ERZ1023839.116-NODE-116-length-26131-cov-11.960117_pt1 | contig 26131 bp, 23 predicted proteins | sample MGYA00380383_ERZ1023839 | MGnify/ENA primary metagenome ERZ1023839 (study PRJEB33179, sample SAMN07449065) | human gut metagenome | biome: Human-gut; feature: Human associated habitat; material: Faeces | host: Homo sapiens | place: India:Kasaragod | collected... | reverse complement strand
ATATATAATAAGGCGGCGGACATTTTAAAATGTCCGCCGCCTTTATTTAATCTATTAAATTATTCTTCTGTTACTGCTGCTTTTTCTTCTGTTTTTTCAGCTTTAGGTTCGTCACCTTTCTTAGAGAAGAACATTTTACCGTCTTTCATATCTAGAACAATTGTATCGCCTTCGTGGTACTTACCAGATAAGATTTCTTCTGCTAAAGTATCTTCAACTTTACGTTGAATTAATCTTCTCAATGGTCTTGCACCATAAGCTTCATTGTAACCGTCAGTTGCTAAGAAGTCTTTAACATCATCAGTAACTTCCATAGTTAATCCACGTTCGTCTAGACGTTTGAATAAGTCTTTCATCATCAAATCAACAATTTGTCTGATTTCTTCCTTACTCAAGTGAGCAAATACGATAATGTCATCAATACGGTTAATAAATTCAGGTCTAAAGGCTTTCTTCATTTCTTCATTTACAGTATCTTTTAATTTTTCGTATTTATCTTTCTTTTCATCATCTGCTGTAACGAAACCAAGTTTAGATTGAGTTGCAATCATGCTTGCACCTACGTTAGATGTCATGATGATAATTGTATTTTTAAAGTTTACATGTCTACCTTTAGAATCTGTCAAACGACCATCATCTAAGATTTGTAACATGATATTAAATACATCTGGGTGAGCTTTTTCAATTTCATCAAAAAGAATTACTGAATATGGTTTCTTTCTGATTGTTTCAGTTAAGCTACCACCATCATCGTAACCTACATATCCTGGAGGTGAACCGATTAATTTAGATGTAGAGTGTTTTTCCATAAATTCAGACATATCGACTCTAACCATGTTATCTTCAGAACCAAATACTGCTTCTGACAAGGCTTTTGCAAGTTCTGTTTTACCAACACCGGTTGGACCACAGAAGATAAAACTACCAATAGGTCTATTTGGTGATTTCAAACCAACTCTTGCACGTCTGATTGCTTTTGAGATAGCAACAATTGCATCATTTTGACCGATTACACGTTCATGAAGAACTTTTTCCAAGTTCAACAATCTGTCGCTTTCGCTTTCTGTCAACTTAGTAACAGGAACACCTGTCATCATGCCAATAACCTCTGCTACATTTTCTTCTGTAACAACAGGCTTGTTAGCATCGTGTTCATTACGCCATTTTTCAGAAACTTCTCTAATTTTTTCTTTCATATTAGCTTCATCATCACGAAGTTGAGAGGCTTTTTCGAACTCTTGATTTCTAATTGCTTCTTCTTTTTCCTTGATGATGCATCTAAGTTCTTTATCCAATTCTTTACCTTCTGGTGATAAAGAGCTAACCTTTAAACGAACTTTTGAACAAGCTTCATCTAAAACGTCGATTGCTTTATCTGGTAAGAATCTGTCTGTAATATATTTACTTGATAATTTAACCGAAGAAATGATTGCATCATCAGAAATGATTAATCTGTGGTGTTCTTCGTATTTTGGTTTAATACCACGAATAATTTCAATAGAATCGTCAATTGAAGGTTCTTCAATCAAAACTGATTGAAATCTTCTTTCTAATGCTGTATCTTTTTCAATGTGTTTTCTGTATTCATCAAGAGTTGTAGCACCAATAACTTGGATTTCGCCTCTTGATAATGCTGGTTTCAAAATATTTGCTGCGTCAATTGCACCTTCAGCAGCACCAGCACCAATTAAAGTATGCATTTCATCAATAACTAGAATGATATTTCCAGCTTGACGAATTTCGTCCATAATTTTCTTTAAACGTTCTTCAAATTCACCACGATATTTTGTACCAGCGATTAAAAGACCCATGTCTAATTGGATAACTTTTTTGCCATCTAAAATATCTGGAACTTCTGAATTTACGATACGTAAAGCTAAACCTTCAACAACAGCTGTTTTACCAACACCAGGTTCACCTAAAAGAACAGGGTTGTTTTTTGTACGACGTGCAAGAATTTGAATTACACGTTCAATTTCCTTTTCACGACCAATAACAGGATCTAGTCTAAGTTCTGATGCGGCAAGAGTTAAATCTGTACCAAATTCATCTAGACTTGGAGTTTTAGCCTTTGTTGTTGAAGATGTAGAGCTTGAAGAAGCACCTGATGAAACAGTTTGAGGTTTAGATTCACCAAGAATTTTAACAACATTGCTTCTAATTTTATTCAAGTCAACGCCTAAATTTTCTAATACTCGAGCTGCAACGCCTTCGCTTTCACGGATTAAACCTAAAAGCAAGTGTTCAGTACCAATATAGTTGTGTCCAAGTTGTCTAGCTTCATCCCATGACAATTCTAAAACTCTTTTTGCTCTAGGAGTGAAAGGAATTTCAACAGCTACAAAACCTGTACCTCTACCAATAATTTTTTCAACCTCAGCACGTGCATCTTTAAGATTTACGCCCATAGATTTTAATGTTTTTGCGGCAACGCCTGTACCTTCACCGATAAGTCCAAGTAAAACTTGTTCTGTACCAACAAAGTTATGACCTAAACGTCTTGCTTCTTCTTGAGCAAGCATTATAACTTTTATTGCCTTTTCTGTAAAACGTTCAAACATATTTTGTTTCCTCTTAATTTCCTTATTTTATCTTAGCTGAAATATAAAAAAGTTTCAAGTAATTTAATTTTTTAAACAAAACTGTTGACAAATTTTTTTTCTTAGTTTATATTATTAGTACAGTCAGTTAGGCTCCCATCGTCTAGAGGCCTAGGACACTTCCCTTTCACGGAGGCGACGGCGATTCGAATTCGCCTGGGAGTACCATTTAAAAAGCCACTCAATCGAGTGGCTTTTTTGTTATTTTATAAGTGTATTTACAAGGCTTTCAAATTCTGGGAATGAGATATCTACCCATTGAAATTCATTGATTTTTACAGGGCTTTCTGAAATTAAGCCTGCAATATACATACTCATTGCTAATCTATGGTCATGATATGTATCAACTTCACAATCACCTTTTAAAGTTATTTTGCCATTAATAATAAATCCGTCTGGAGTTTCATCAATATCTGCACCAAATTTGCGTAATTCTTTTACAACCGCAGTAATTCTATCCGATTCTTTGTTACGCAAATCTTGAGCATCTTTAATCACCGTTGTACCTTCAGCTTGAGTTGCAAGTACCGCAATTACAGGTAATTCGTCGATTAAGCGAGGAATTAAACTACCTGAAATTTCGCAAGCATGCAATTCTGAAGTTCTTACTCTTAAATCACCAACTTCTTCATTTGAAACTAGTTTTTTATCAAGAATTTCGACATCTCCGCCCATCATTTTAACTACGTCTAAAATGCCTGTACGTGTAGGATTTAGACCAACATTTTTAATTACAAAATCAGAATTTGGAACAATCAACCCTGCTACAATAAAGAAAGTTGCAGATGAAATATCCCCACAAATTGAAATATCATGAGCCGTTAATTCAGAGCGTTTTATTGTTGTTTTTGCCCCGTCGCATTGAATATCAGCGCCTAGATATTTAAGCATGCGTTCTGTATGATCTCGTGACACATAAGGTTCAATAAAAATAGTTTCTTCATCAGCATGTAAACCCGCAAGTAGCACGCAAGATTTAACCTGTGCAGATGCTAGTTTTGAATTATATTCAATGCCATGCAAATTTTGTCCATAAATTTTTAATGGCGCTTTAAACTTATTAGAATCAATTTTAGCTCCCATTAATGACAGCGGTTCAATAACACGTTTCATAGGTCTTTTAGAAAGACTTTCATCCCCAAACAAAACTGAATCAAAATTTTGTCCTGCTAAAATTCCAGATACTAAACGCATTGTTGTACCTGAGTTTCCGCAGTTTAAATCTTTTGTCGGTGCTTTAAGTTTTCCATCAGATATAAGAATTAATTCTTGCTCTGATAAAAATTCATGTTCAATCCCTAATTGAGAAAAAACTTTTAATGTTGAATGACAATCTGCGCCACGAGAAAAATTAGAAATTTTTGTTTCACCTTTTGCTAAAGATGAGAACATAATTGCTCTATGAGAGATTGATTTATCAGAAGGGATAACGATTTCGCCCTTCAAACCTGATGTAATTTTGCTAACTATTTTATCCATATAAAAATTTTAACATAAACCAAATGGAGGATAAATTTAAAAACGCTCTAAAGATATTTTTTTGACGTGCGATATAAAAGGCATAAGAAAACCGAAAGGTTTACTTACCTCCTCCCCAAGTCTAGTAGCCGCCGATTAGGTGGCTTTTTTTTATGTAAAATTAATAACCAAGATATGGATAAAAACCCTCTCTAAGTATTTCTGCCCAAAGGGCTGCACCACTAGTATAGAACTCTTTCATTTTTCTTCTTTCTTCTAGATCAAGACTTATTATTTTCGGTCCGTAAATTTGAACTACCCCACCCAAGAGGTCTTTTACCGTTGTAAAATCATTCAATGTTGCATCTTCAATTATTAATTCACATTTTATTTTTTCACCCCTGTTTATTTCTACATCATTGAAAACAAAATCTTTTTTTAATGAACCGTCAAGAGTTTTACAACGTAATGTAATATCATCTAAAACACCATTTGAAACCTCTACTTGCCATTTTTCAATTATTTCATCTATCAATAATTCAATTTTAATAGTGTTGTATTTATAACTATAACTTGCTGAAATTGTAGAAGGTGTATCTGAAAATTCATTAGTGTAACTAAATGGAGCCAAACAATCCATTAAATAGCCAACATATATACCGCCCAATGTAATAAGTATAGTAAAAAAAGAAATAATAACATTCTTAACTAGGAAATTATTACTATCTTTTTGTTCATCTTCTGTATATTTTTGATAAAAATTTTCACTCATTACTATTTCTTTCCATTTTATTCATTTTCATAATTTTCAACACAAATAAAAAATTCATTTGTTGCTTTGAACTTATTTTCTTTTAATATATTGTAGCAAGTTTTTACAGTATTATATTCTTTTGTTTTTGGATTAACACTGCTTAAAAACTCCTCGTATGCCTTTTTTGCCTCAGGTAACAATCTATTATCTAGATAATCAAAAGTAAAGCCAAATGAATTGTCAGAGCCACACATAAAATCTGAAGTGTAAATTTTTAATGTTTTTGTAACCTCTTCCTGTTTAAAATTAGGATAATTTTCTCTGAATTTTTGCCAAGATATTATCAAGTCTAATAATTGTTTTTTAGATAAACTAACAGTTGCATCAAGATAATAAGCGTTACCATCTAAAAACTTTTCTTCCTTTTGTTTTAATAAAATAAAATCTTTTAATGGTTTGCCTAAAAAACTAGAATAATTTTCATTAATATATTTATAATTTATAGAAGATTCAAAATAGCCTTCTCCTGCATAAACCATTTTTATAAATGGAACTTGTGGATATGTAATATTCAAGGTATCTATAAGTTTTCTTTTATAAACAGGCTCTATTTTCATTGTTGGCATAATACGAATGTATGTTTTATTTATTTCATCACCATATACATTTCCAAAGAAGGCTGGATTTCCTTTATTTAATTGAGAATTAAATGATGAAATAGAATTTTCAACATCCTCATCTTGCCAAATTAACTTGTTAAATAGATTACAAATCCCAATAAGGTTGCTATAGTAAACTTCAAAGACTTTGTCTTTATTATTGGTTAAATGAATCTGACTAATATAGTTCTTCATTATAACCTCTTTTTGCTTTTGTTTTATTAATAGTTTGCAAATATCATTATAATTTATTTCATCAATATCATTAGGAATGCTTAATGATAACTCAGAAATTACTCTTTGGGTTGTTTGGGCTTCACAACGCTCTGCAAAAGAATAACTAATAATAAAACTCGCAATCGCAATACAACATAAAAGCGTTGGTAACAAACTTTTTTTATGATTTTTCATAACTTAATTAATCTTTCACGTCTTTTATATTTAATAAATCATTTATTTTAATTTCATCTTTTACTCTTGCAACAGGGTGGTAAACAGGATATATTTTACGACCTTTTTTTGCAATTTCTTTACCATGAATATTTTTTAAAGGCTCTGCTATTTTGAAAAATTTCATTGCTGTTACACCACATAAAATTATAACTTTTGGATTTATTATTTCGATTTGTTGTTCTAAAAAGGTTCTACAGTTTTTTATTTCATCTTTTTGTGGTCTTCTATCTTTTTTAATTTTATTTTCATCTGTAGTTCTACATTTTAGGACATTACAAAAATAAATATCTTTTTCTATATTAAAACCTGCTTCTTTTAGATACTTATTCAAATTTTCACCTGCTCTACCAACAAAAGGGATACCCTCTATTTCTTCTTTTTCTCCTGGTGCCTCTCCAACTATCATTATTTCTGCGTGTTCATTACCCTTGCCAAAAACTTTAATAGCTTCATTTGAACATAACTTACATTTTTTGCACTTTTCAACTTGTTTTTTTAATTCTTCTAAATTTTGCATACAACTCCTTAACTTAAATTTTCTCTCCATAAAAGACACACTTTTAAAAGAAATCCGAACTCACATGCTCTATTCTAGGAAATTAAAAACTCTTTGTCAATTATTTTAGAGTTTTAAATTACGTTATGTTAATAAAAAATATAGCGTATTATATTGTCATTGAGGATAGTAATGGACAATAATACAGATATAAAAAAACTATTAGGAAGACGAATTAAAGAACTCCGTACTAAAAAAGGATTAACCCAAGAGAAACTTGCAGAACTTGTTGGTATAGGGGAAAGGAATTTAAGCAAAATCGAATGTGGAAATAACTTCGTAACCTCAGAAACACTTACTAATATTTTAAATGCACTTGAAGTTGAACCAGATGAATTATTTCATTTTCAACATTTAAGGAACATTGAAGAACTGAAAAATGAATTAATTAATGCAATAACCAATGAAAAAGTAGATATAAAGTTATTATATCACTTTTATAATTCAATAAAATAAGGCATTACATCAAGTTTTATTATAAATAAGACTCTTGAAGGATAGCCATAACATTACCATAGGCTTTTGAGTAGAATTTGTTTGAAACGACATAAGTGCTATTGATAATATCCAAAGTTTTTATATGTTTCATTATGTTGGCAAGTTCATTATAATTTGAAACCATATATATATTTGGATTGCCCAAAATTTTTATCATGCTGACTTTTGACAAAGTATATTTCATCAATTCTAAGTCGTTTTCAAATAAAATGATATGAGCTTTAGAATTATTATTGAAGAAATTCAGCAAGTGTCCCATTTCAAGTCCGCAAATTATATACAAATTATATTTTGACTGAGGGACAGACTCAAAAACATTTACACACTCCTCAACGGGGTCATATTGATCGTTTAGGGCTACATCATTACGGAACAAAATCGGATAACCTGTATGTGCACTTCCAATACGAAAATCATTTTTTATAACGACATCTTTCATTCGTTTTTCTATGTCAGGTATTGATTTTCTTAAAAATATAAGATTTTGATTTAAATAATACTCATCAAAATTCATTATTTACTATAAGCACCTTTGTGATTGTAAACATAGTCCTCGTAATCTTTTACAGGCATTGGCTTAGCATACAAGAACCCTTGTGCAATATCGCAACCAGCATTTTTCAAAGTTTCTGCTTGTTCTTCGGTTTCAATACCTTCGCAAACAACCGTTGCTTTTAAATCTTTAGCCATGTGAATTACGTGATTTAGAACGATAAAGCCTCTTTCTGTGCAAGTTGCCTCGTTAATAAATCCTCTATCAAGTTTCAATACATTTACAGGAAGTTTTCTTAACATATTTAATGAAGAATAGCCTACGCCAAAATCGTCCATTGCAATCGTAAAGCCTAGTTGTTGCAATCTGATTAATGTTGAGTTTACTGCACCTTCGTTATCCAAGAAAGCACTTTCTGTAAGTTCTAATTCAAAATATTTTTGAGGAACATTATATTTTTGAACCAAACCTTGAATTACATCTACTAAATCATCATATTTGAAGTGAATTCGTGACAAATTCACAGAAATAGGTAGAGGCTCTTTGCCTTCATCTAGCCATTTTCTAATAGTTTTGCAAGCCTCTTCCCAAATGTATTTGTCAATCTCAACAACAAATCCATTTCTTTCAAAAAGTGGAATAAATTTGTATGGTGGAATCAAACCTTTTTTAGGGTGATTCCAACGGATTAATGCCTCTGAACCACAAGGTTTCATTGTTGACATACTAATTTTTGGTTGCAAGTACATTTCAAATTGATGTTCTTCAAGAGCCTGTTTCATTTCATCTTCAATTTGCTTGTCTTCCAATATCGCCTTACTCAAACTCTCATCAAAGAATGCATATCTTTCGCCAACAAGACCTTTAATCGTGCGTTTTGCAATGCTTGCTCTATCGCACATAGCGTTTATTGTCAAACTTCTATCCGAAATTTTGAAAATACCAAATGAAGGAATCAATTTTATATTTAGTTTATAATTTGCTAATTCACCAGTAATACCATCTACAAAATCAATTAAATCCTCATCTGAATCGTATTTCATCAAAATAGCAAAGTTGTCATCATTAAGTCTTGCATAAATACCATTTTCAGCAACTGCTTTTGATATAATTTTGGCAATATCACGTAAAACTTTATCACCTTTTTTAACATTATAAACTTCGTTAATAACCTTAAAGTTATCAATATCCATAGTTAAAAGCGCTAATGGTTCTTCTTCAATATCAGTTTTTAAAAGCATTTTTTCTGATTCAATATAAAAACTTGCTTTGTTCAAAGAGTTTGTAACATCATCTTGCAAAGCTAAGTCCATAATCATATTGTCAGAACGTTGTCTTACAATCCAGTTATATCTTGCCGCAATTACAACCAACGTATTTATTAATAAGAAAAACAAAATAGCATATCTCAAAACCATTTTTGTATTATGATTGATTGAACTAAATGGCAAGATTGCAAGCACTTTCCAGTTGTTGTACCCCAAAGGAACAAAGGCAGCAACTTTTTTAACACCATTTTCATCTTTAAACCAATAACTTACAGGATTTGTTGCTTTTAATGCTTCTTTTCTAACATTGTCATTAACTTCATCATTTTCAAAAATTGAAGATTTCAAAACTGTTTTAGGGCTTGTATCACGTAAAATTAAATGACCTTCGTCATCAATGATGTGAACAACAGCTTGATCATTAAATGCTGTTATATCAATTGCATTAATAAAGTCTGAAACTCTTTGTGATGCGGTTAAGACACCGATAACTTTTCCATTGCTTTTTAACGGTATTGCGAATAATACAATCAACTTATCTTCATCATAGTAGTTGTTAATAAAATCTACAAAATTTTCGCCTTTTATGGCAGATTGGAAATAACGGAAAGATTTTACGTTTTGATACGGGAAGAAGCCTTTTCTCGAATCATAAATTCTTGCTTGACCATCAGGATAAGCGATTGCCATTGATAAAAATCTTGTGTTTACAATTGCTTTTTCTAAGCATTTGTCTACATTACTTTTATCTATAGATTGAGGATTTTTTTCTAATAAATGTGCGTATAAAGCTAGAGTTTGAAAATCGCCTGCAATCATAATATTTGCAGCTTGTGCGCTTTGTTTCGCAACTTCTGTAATATGACTTTCAATCTCAATTCTTTCGTTTCTTAGTAAAAGTTGGAAGAAGATAACGCTTATTGAAAAAATCGCAACGACAAGCAGAGAAACACCTAACACAACCTGTGCACGTTTCTTTTTTTCGGCTTCTAGTTTTGACACTAAGTAAACTGACACTAAGTTTCTCCGTTATCCTCTAGTTGGATTATAAACCGCTCAATATATTTTTGCAATACATCAATACTATGATTATTATTGATTATAAAGTCAGATACTTTTACCTTTTCTTCTTGTGGTAGTTGAGATTTAATGCGTGCTAATGCTTCATCTTTTGTAAAATTATTCCGCTGCATTAACCTATTTAAGCGAATTTTATCCTCTGTATATATAAACAATATTTTATCAAATAAATTGCGCCACCCGACCTCAAAAAGTAACGGAATTGATACAAAAATATATTTCTCTAATTTGTTTTCTTCAAAAATTTTCTTCAGTCTGTCTTTAATTTCGGGATGAACAATATTTTCTAATTTTTCTTTTAAATTTTTGTCATTAAAAACAAGAGTACCCAACTTTTGACGGGAAATCCTACCATTTTCTGAAATATCATAATCTTTAAAGGCTTCAAAGATTTTTTCTGACAAATCGTCTAAAACTTCGTGTGCAATAATATCAGAATCAAAAACTTTATAGCCTTTTTTTTGCAAAACGTTTTCTACGGTTGACTTTCCAGAGGCAATATTTCCGACAATAGCTATACTAATCATTATTTTTTTGCAGCCTTCTCGATATATGCTTTCAATTCTTTAACTTGTTTGGGTTTTATTGGTTTAAATTCACCACGTTTTAAACCGTCTAGTGTAATTGTTGCATGCTGAACTCTCTTTAAAGATTCTACTTCAAAGCCTAAATAATCAAACATCTTTCTAATTTGACGGTTCAAACCTTGATATAAAACGACTTCCATTAATGTTGATTTATTAGAAATTTCTAAAACTTCAACTTCAGCATAAGCCTTTTTGTTAGGTTCAATCTCAATACCTGCAGCCATTTGGTCAATATGATTTTGATTAATTCTGCCGTTAATGCTTACAATATAAACCTTTTGAATTTTTACAGAAGGGTGAGTTAATTCATTAATTAATTCTCCATCGTTTGTTAGAATAATCAAGCCTGTTGACTCTCTATCTAAGCGTCCTACAGGGTTCAATTTATGCAATTCTTCTGGCAAAATATCATAAATAGTTTTTCTACCTTTTTCATCATCTGCAGTTGTAATGTATCCAGCGGGCTTGTAAAAACGGTAATATTCGTGTTTTAGAGGGTGAATTAACTTGCCTTCGATAAAAACTTTATCTTTTTCGGAAACTAAATAACCTAACTCTGAAACTCTTTTTCCATTAACATTTACAAGACCTTGTTCTATCATTTCATCAGCTTTTCGGCGAGAGCAAATTCCTGCAGAGGCAATGTATTTATTTAATCTAACTTTTGCCATTAGTCTTTAACCTTTTCAATAAAATCTACTAAATCTTGAGGTAAATTTCTGTATAGATTACCGTCATTGTGTGTTGCAACAACTTTAACTTTTGCATCTATGTGAAGTTTTTTGTTTTCAGCATTATAAATTTTTTGACCAAAAGTCATTGAAATCCTTGTTGCTTCTAATAATTCAGTTTCAATTAAAAGATTTTCTTCTAATTTAGCTGGAGATTTATATCTAATATTAATTTCTGCAACAGGCAAAGTTATATCACCTTCAAACAATTTTGTTAAGGAGTACCCTGCTTTTTCACACAACTCAATTCGCCCCATCTCCATCCAACGAAGGTAAGAGCCATGCCATACGACACCATAAGCATCGGTGTCAGAATAAAATACTTTTTGTTCAAATTCGTGTTTCATAATACAAAAATATTAGCATAAATTGCCAACCATGACAATTTAAAAGCGAAAACTTTAGTACTAATAATTTAGAAGAAATAGAAAGGAGAAAATTATGAAATACAAATGTATTCCTTGCGGTTGGATTTACGATGAAGAAAAAGAAGGTATAAAATTTGCTGACCAACCTGAAGATTATACTTGCCCAGTATGCGGAACTGACAAAACCTCGTTTACTGAAGTAACAGATTCTTAACATTTGGCAAAATTATAGCAATTTTTATTTTCACGACGCTTTAATAGGTATCAGGAAAATAAGGAACTATCATGAACGTATCTTCAATTAACGCGAATTTTATGACTCCAACAACAAGTTTTGGTTGCTCTGACCCTAATTGCAAGTGCCAAGCAGGCATTGTATCAACAAAAGATGCACCCAAAGACACATTGGAACTTAGCAAAGACGTTGCGGACAAAACTACAAGTTTTGGCAAAAAAATTGTAAATGGCGCAAAAAAAGCATTTACTCATTTAAAAAATAACCCAAAACAAGTTAAAGTTGTTGCAAAAGCAGCTTTTGACGGTTTATTAACAGCTTGTGCAGTTTTAGGTGCTAATGATATGATTGAACATACTTGCGGTCAAACACCTAAAGGAGTTGCTGGCAAATGTGCTCTAGGTGCAGCGGTTATTGTTGCGGCAGCTAGAATGGTACAAAACAGAAATGCGTTTATGGAAAAACAACCAGAAAAGAAATAAAACATTAAATAAATATAATGGTTATTAAGAGTCCGGTCAAGGCAAATGCCTTGACCGGACTCTTAATATTCCGTCATGCCGTATTTATTACGGCATCTTTTCTAAAGATATTAAAAGATACCGCAACAAGTGCAATATGACGTATGTTTTATACTGTAACTCTGTCTTGAAGACCTTGCAGAGCAAAACAAACAAAATTGTCATATTTTGCTTTTTTTTATTAATAATCGAAGATTATTAATAAAAAAAAGGGTACCGAAGTACCCTAAAAATCCAACTATCACAAATCATATTTTAAAATTTAGAATGCTCTACCTGTCCATAAAGACTCATTAAGTTGAGCTTGAGTTTTAGCTGCATCAACAGTTAGTGTTACGTTGTTTGGAGTGAATACAAATACCATATCACCAACTTTTTGAGGTTGACCGCCTAATGCACTTGCAGCACCGCAAACAAAGTCAATTGTTCTTTGAGATTGTTCTTTGTCTAACAAATGTAAGTTTAAAACGATAGTTTTTCTATCTTTCAAATTTTGAACAATTTGACCTGCTTCACCGAATGAACGAGGTTCAATAATCATAACTTCTGAGCCTCTCATGTTTGGATGTGCAACTACTTTCAAATCTGCTTTATCATTTTTTTGAGTAAATGGTGATTGTTGATATGAAGGTGCTAATGCTAAATTGTCATCTGTTTCATATTCATCGCCTGCTTCATCCATCATATCTTCAAAAACGTCATCACGTTGTTCTAATCCTTGTGTTAAAAAGTCTACAATACCTTTGATTTTTTCTGTAATAGCCACTAATTCGTCCTCCAATATATTAATTACTAAATAATTTTCTACCTATACGTAACATGGTTGCTCCATGTCGCACTGCGATTTGATAGTCTTGACTCATACCCATTGATAGCTCTTTCATTTCGCAGTTAAACTTGTTCACTAATTCATTTTGAGTTTGTCTCACATCTTCAAAAAGTATATCTAATTCATTTTCACTTAACCCAAGTGGAGCGATATTCATAAGACCTAAGATATTTAAACCTTTTAAATCTTTGATTTTTGAGAAGTTTTCAAACAATTCTTCTTTTGAGAATCCGAACTTTTGTTCTTCGTTCGCATTATTCAATTGAAGAAATACATCTTGAGCTTTCCCTTCTTTTAGCGCTTCATCAGAAATGGCTTGGGCAAGTTTTAAAGAATCAACCGAATGTATAACATCGAAGTTCTTAACAACTTTATTAACCTTATTACTTTGAAGATGTCCAATAAAGTGAAATTTAGAATTTTCTTTAACTTCTTCAGGTAACGAGTTAATCTTTTCTATTGCCTCTACCGCTCTTGACTCTCCGAAGTTTCTCAACCCTACTTGATAAGCATCTAGGATTGCTTCCCTACCGAAGTACTTGGTAACTGCGACTATATTTGGTGTATAAGGTGCGATTTGCTCTTGTATTTGTGATAAAACTTGTTTAATTTTTTCAACCATAAGGTATAACCTCTACAAGAGATGTCCTTTAAGGAATGAACATAAATCTATTATAAACCTTGTTCATGATTAGGACAACTTTTTATTTCCTATCCTATCGTGTTACGCCTAAAACCATGATATATCATGCTTTTAGCATGTTTTGAGATAATTAACATTGCTTAACAATATTAAAATCTCTAGTTATAATTGGCGTTGGGCGTATCAGGTACGCCCTTTACCAATCATAATTTATTATCTACCTAATTGAGATAATGTTTCTAATACTGAACTTGCTGTACCGAATACACGAGAGTTAGCATTAATTGCACGTTGTGCAACAATCATGTTTGATAATTCTCTTGCAAGGTCAACGTTAGAACCTTCTAAACCGCCTGTTACAATTTTACCTGTACCCATTTGACCTGCAACTGTGTAAGAAACATCACCCGTATCAGGTCCGATTGTCCATAAGTTGCTTGCTTGAGATACTAAACCTGCCTCGTTTGTAACTGTTGCAATTTGCATAACTAAACTACTTTCAGAACATACGTTAGGGTTCATTGTAACGTCATCTCCAAGAATGTAAACGCCTGATGACGTTACATATTGAAATTCAAATGCGTGAGTTGTATCGTTTAATACTACTGTTAATTTATCACCATTATCGTATGATGCTTCAATAGTACCGTCTGCACCAATTGTATAACCAGATAAAGATGTTCTTGTTTCAGGTGATGCTTCCGGGTCAACTTGTACTACATAAGATAAAGTTTTTGATGAAATACCGTCTGGATTTGTAGCCATATCAGAAAGTTTTACTGTATCTAAACTTAAAACTTTTGCAAAGTTAGCAGTTGAAGTTGCTTGCATTACTGCAGTTGAATCTGTACCACCTGTAATTTTATATTTGATTGTACCATCTGTGCCCGGAGTAAATGTAACTGTTGGTGGATCAGCTAAAGGAGCACCTGTTGCATCACAATTTGTATTAGCGATTGCATTTTTAATTTTATCATTAATTTTAGCACAAAGTTCATTTACGCTTTGAGAATCATCAATCATATCTTGTGTAATTTCAATTTGAATTTTTGCAAGTTCGTCTTTACTTGTAACATTAATATCTAATCGACCAGCAGTAAATTCTGCATTGTTTAATTCACCTAATGATTTTTTTGTTAAATCAGCACCACTAACAGTTGAAGTGATTGCTCTTGGAACATGAATTGGAACTTGAGATGCTTCTTCACTAGTTAATCTTGCTGCACCTAAAACCTTGTTACCACTAGCGGTAATCATATCGCCGTTAGCATCTAGAGTGAAACCGCCATCACGAGTTAAGAATACGTTACCTGATGGATCCATTACTGTATAATATCCACGACCTGAAATCATTGAATCGTCTGAGTTACCTGTTGATAAATAAGAACCAATTATGAAGTTTCTAGTAATCGCTTCCAATTTTACACCTAAACCGATTTGCTTAGGGTTTGTACCACCTGCAGTTGCTGAAGGAGCATTACCTGCTGTTAATGTGTTTGAGAACAAAGTTGCAAATCTAGCATCAGCAGATTTGAAAGCTGTAGTATTAATGTTTGCTACATTGTTTGATACTACGTTGATTGACTGCTGAGCTACGTTCAACCCTGTCATTGATGTGTATAAAGCTTGTGACATGTTTCCTCCTCTATGTCCTTTTATGAATAATTATTATTTTCATTTTTATTTCTGAAATAAGTTCAGAAGATATTTGTTTGCCTCATTCCGTTGAGGACTTTTCCAAGTCTTGTAGTCTTTTTGACTATTTTTAATTCATTATGTTTTTTATATTTATTGTGGGTTTTTAATTGAATCTACATATCCGATTGGATAAGATTTATCACCAACTTTAATGTATCCTGTACCATCTGTAAATGATGCTTCTGAAACTGTACCCTCTACTTTATCATATTGAATATTTCCTTTTTCGTCAGTTATAATTTTACCTTTTTCATCAGTTTTTGGTACATTCAAGGTTACATCTTTACCCACTAATGACAGTGTTTGAGTAATTGATGCGTTTGACGAAATTGTTTCATTCATTGTTTTTAATTGATTTGCAACTTCACCAAAACTTGAGTTCAAATTGTTCATTGCTTCTAATGATGAATATTGAGCCATTTGTGCCAACCATTGTGAGTTATCTGTTGGTTCTGTTGGGTCTTGTTGCTCCATTTGTTTCAACATTAGCTTTAGAAACATATTCGCATCAGTTACGTCATTTGTACCCTTTTTCTCTTGTTTACTTTCGTTAATTGCCGTATTTGTTTGCAATTGAGTCAATTGCGATGTAATACTTGACATTTACTTTACCTACCTCTCCATTTATTTCACATACTATAATTTATAACTTATCTTGCCATTTCCGCCTTTGATACTTACAGTTTTTTCCATTTGAACGGTGTTTGTTGTTTCTTCGACCTCTGAATTATCTGCTTGCATTGCGTTATTTTGCATAAATTCATATTCAGAACGTCTTTCTTGATTTGATGAGTTATCACCTCTTGAATGTTCACCGTTTGAACCTTGATTAAACTGCCCGTCTTCATTTTGGAACATGTTATTGTTGCTATCTGAAGAACGACCTGCTTCAGCAACTTTTACGTTTACGTTGTTAACATTTACACCTTGCGACTGAAGTACTGATTTCAAACCGTCAAGATTTTTGTCTAAAATTTCCTTCGCTTGCGGATTGTCTGCCAATAAATGAGCCGAAATTCCGTTTTGACCCTTCACAATTTCAACAGTCACCTTGCCTAAACTTTCCGGAGTTAAACCGATTGTAATTTTTTGCAAGCCATTTTGTTTTGAAACTGCAAATTTTGCTCTAATTTGATCTAAAATATTAACTTCTTGAGCTTCTTGTGTATTTTGTTGAGCTTGTGGTTGCTGAGTAACAGTTGTTTTGTTCATAGCTTGAGCAAAATCTACTGTTGTTTTTGCATCTGTTGTTTGAGTTGTTGCGTTTTGAGATAACATATCACTATTTAAAATTTCTTGATATGTTTCTACAAATTGAGCGCCTGATTGATTACCAGTTTCCATAGCTGTAACTTTACCGTTCATTTCACGTAAAGTTTGAGTTGATAAACCTGCTTTATTCATTGTTTCGTTTGCTTTTTCAACTTTTGCACTATCTTGAACTTGGTTGTTTACATTAACTTTTACGTTGTCTTCAACTTGAATTTTAACATTTTCAATTTTTTCTTTTGCGTTTGCTAAATGTTTATCTTGAACGACATTTTTATCTACAACTTTGTCTTGCTTTTGAGAAACAAATTCAATGCCTTTTGTATCGTCTTTTATTTCCATTGTTTCTTCTGCTTGAACATTTGTTTTTGCAAATTTGTCATCAACCTTGTTGTCATTTTTAACAGATTTTTCATTTTGAGAGCTCAAGGTTTCATAAGCATTTTCAGCTTTTGCCGATTGAACTTCTTCCTTTAATTCAGTCATTTTGTCTGGAGTAGTTTTTACATCAGCTTTTGTTTCAACTTTTTGAGTTTTGTTATCAACAACTTCATTAACGTTAATTACATTTACTTTATTTTCAACATTTTCTTTAACGTCTTGAAGATTAATTGCTAAATTGTTTGTTTCTTCTTTTTTATCAGCCTTATTGTCAACATCTTTAACGTCAACTTTTAAATCATCAGTAATTACATCATTTTTAATATCAACAATTTGTTTATCATCAACATTTTTAACATCAACATTTTTAACATCATCACTGATTTTATCTGCAACTTTTACATCATCATTTAATACAATTTTAGTATCGTCTTTAACGATTGTTTCCGTAACATTAGCTTCAACTTTTGTATCAACATTTGTATCAACTTTTGTATCAACTTTTGCCAATTTTTCTGTATCAACATTAACGTCTTTTACTTCTTCTACCTTCTCAGCACCAACTTTATATAGAGCTGCAATTGTATCTTCTTTTGAAACAGTATCTTTAACAGCATTTTCAACTGCTTGCATATCAACACCAGTTGTATCTTCAACAGTTGTTTCTACTGCATTTGCTAAAGTTTCTAAATTAATACCAGATTTTATAGCTTCAGCTGGAATTTCTTCATCAACAACGGCATCAGCCACTGTCAATGTTTTTCCTTGATTTGAAACTTCTTCTTTTGATACATCAAGGTTAGCCATTTGAACGTTACTTACTAACATCATTTCTTTAACATCAACTTCATTATTGTCTACAACTGTTTCTGGAACAATTACATTTGAAGTTTCTTCAGCTACATCTGTTTTTGTATTAGCTTTAGTTTCTTTTGAATTTTCCTCTGTTTGAGAAGTTTTTTCTTCTGTAACTGTATTTGAAGACTCATCATATTTTGTTGACTCTTTGTAATCAGTCTTGCTGTCTGTCACGTTAGATTTATTAGACTCGTTTTTGTAATCTGTTTTTGATTGAGTTTTGTTATCATTAAAATTTTTGTTACTTTCTTGAGTATAACTTTTGTTTGCATTATTCAAGAAATTGTCAAACTTATCTGCATTTGCATAAGAAGAGCTTGAATAAGATTTTGATTGAGATTGAGTCATCATCTTATCCATTGTATTTGTAGTATTGAAAGTTAAGTCTAGTTGTTGTGTCATTTTTACCTTTTGTTATGCTCTTTTTAGTCTATATCTTGCTGTTGAGATATCGTCTATCTCGTTTGCCTCTTTCATTTCTATATCTTTATAGAATTTTTGAGATTGTTTTTCTTTGAGTTTTTCCAAAACTTTAACGTCTTTTAATGCTTCGTTTACCGCCTCTTGTTTCACTCTTAAAGCCTTTTTAGTATTTTCTATATTGTGTTCTTGTTGAGTTATTTGCTCTTGAAGATTTACCATATAGTTTTTAAAATTTGCTAGGGCAAATACATTCAAATCATCTTCTAGAGATAGGCTTTCTAGTTCATCTTTATAAGATGCTTGTTTTGCGATAAGCCTTTCAAGTCCTTCTTGCTGTTCATTTAGCAATTGGATAACTTGTGCCATTTCCAATCTTTTATCTTCCAATGTTTTTTCACGGATATCCAAGACCGGTTGTAATCTGAATGAATATTTTTTCATCAAGTCTTACCTCTTTGCCCCGATAGATTTACACATCTATCACGGTACAAGATTACAATATTTATTTATTATTTACCATACATTAAACGGTTGATATTTCGTCAAAAAAAATAGACCAAAAGATGTATCTTTTAGAATTTTAATTAAAGCTAAACTTTTATATGTTTATTTCGTATTTCTAAATTTATATATTAATACGTCGCCAAGATTTGCATAAACAACTAAATCATAATAATTCTTTTTATCTTGAGAATAGATTTTAATTGATGACAAATTAGGTAATGTTTCCTTATACAATAGAAAATATGTATTTGAATATGTATTTTCATTATAAAACTTGTCCAAATAAATGTATAAAGGGGTTGCCATACCACAAAAATACCAGTTTTTAGGATATGAGTTGTACGAAAATCCTGAACATAAAATTTTTATATCTACATTTTCTTTCCTTAAATATGGGCCTACTGTATTTGCGTAATACCCTGCAGCAACAAGATTGGCAGTTTTTAAACTACTATGTTTTAGTATAAATTTGGCAATTGCCCCTGAATTATTTAAGTACACTTTATTATACATAAAACTTGAAGGTCTCCAAAAAATAAACATTATAGAGACTATTGTTAACAGTGTAATTGGTATAAATTTAAGTTTTAGGTTATTGAATTTATTAAACAAAATCCACAAGGAAGTTATAAAATAAAAATAAATAAAAAATTTATGCCAGAAAAAACCCTTATAGATAAAAATAAACATAAGGAACATACACAAAGTTGTAAACACTAAAAGCGTAGGAAAAACCTTATTTTTCAAATAGAACACAGATAAAATTATTATAAAAACTATAATTAAAACTAAAATAAAATTGGTTTTATATAAAACTTTAAGTCCCTCTAAAATCATTGATAAAGCATTTGCCGGAACATCAAAACCTGAAACATCAGCATATTTTAGGTTATTTCCTTGCTGATACAAAATCAACCCACTACCAATAATCAAGATTAAATATGGAGAACTATTTTTAATTTTGTTTTTAATTAATTCAAAAAGAAAAAGCGCCCCTAAAATTGTTGCACCAAACAAAGCAACCACACTTGTATTGGCTAACATTACAAGTAGAAAGGCATACAAATTAGGGCGTTTCAGCTTAACCTTCTCATACATTGCCACTAGAAACAAAAACATTATTCCTATTGAATAACATCTTGCGACAATTGGATAATATTGTAAAAAAGGAAAAGAAAATGCAATTAAAAATTTTAACCAATTTGGAAACGGTGCTTTAAACCATAAAATTAATATTGCAGTAAAACAGAATAGCCAATTTATCAATAGCATTGAATATGGATAACCAATATTTAATTTTGCAAAGGGCATTAGGCATAAATACCAAAGAAAAGTATGTCCTTCTATATGCATAAAATCAAGTATTTCGATAAAATTTAAACCTTGTGCAATATTCCAAGCATGCGCTTCGTCATACCAAGGAGTGTGGTTAAACAAATTAAAAAAAGTAATTCCACACCATAAGCCCAAAAATATTATTGTTTGCCAATTCTTCTTTATCAAATCCATATAGTTATTTTATCATTAAAATTATCGTTTTTAACGTTTTATGTACAATTTTTTGAACAAATAAAAGTCGGTATTTAAACCGACTTTATTTTTACTTATTTACTACTTGTTGCGGAAATTGAATTACGTTATCTTCTGCGATGTGTCTTGGATAACGAGGTCTTGCTTGAGGCATTGGAGTTGCCTTTCTCATTTCAGTCAGTACATCTCTAATCAATTCTGAACAAGTTCTGCCTGTGCCGTCTTGACTCATTTCAATTTCAATTTTCTTCATCATTTTAGCTTTATCTTTGAAATTAATTTTGTTATTATTTGAAACATTTACGTTATTATTAGCTGCATCGTAAATTGTTTTTGCATCATTTGCAACTTGCCCATCAACTTTTACAGTTAACTTAGAGTTGAAATTCAAATCTCGCATTGAAATATTTGCACCAGCTGCTGCTGCGTGACCGCCACCGCCAAATACAGTTGCCAAAACTTGCGCTGCGTTAGTTTTTCCACCTGAACGGAAAGAGAAGCTAATCATATTTTTATCAGCAATTTGAGAGAATTTATTCAAAGTACCTTGTTTTTGATTTTGTGCCATAAATACAGCAACTCTGTCTGAATCATAAGGTGAGCGGTAAGTTTCAGCTGCCTTTTCAGAATCTGTTACAGGATTTGGATTAGATTTTGAAAATTTAGGATCTGCTTTTAATGCTGCATTTACTTCTGAGTTTTTAAATGAGTTATAAACATCAGTCATAGTAACATTTTTGTCTTGCTTTTTAGCTTCTTGCAAAATGTTATCCATAACATCATATCTAACCTTCATAATGCCTAAACCAATTTCTGGGTACATTTCACGACCTCTTAGAGCCATTTTTAATACGGCATCTTTTGGTCCTAAATTATTTGTAATTGGGTTGTTTGGCAATTCATAGAACAAGTTTTCTCTCATCCATTTTTTATTGATATCGCCATTTAACTCATCAATCAAGTAATTTGACATACCTTCTGGGTAATAATTAGCCTTTTGAGATTGAGGCAATTTAGCCTCTGATGGGTGATAATTTGCTTGATTTTTGTATGCGCAAGTATCAGTTTGAGTACCTGTAATAATACCCGCTACAAACTTTCTAGCGTTTTCAGCTGAATTTTTAAACATTTCACCTAACATGCCTGCTTTATCACAAACAGCAGTGACAATTTGAGTTGCAGCTGGAACAGAATCAACTACCAATGCTAACTTTTCTTGAATAGCCTTACCCATATCAAAACCTAATTTATCTTTAGAATCAGCCCATTCAGCTTCTTTTAATGGGTGGTGGTCAATAAATATTGTTTTGCCAGCGTTTTCAAAATAAGGTTTGTAAGCTCTGCTTGAACGCCCTGAAGTTGGAGTATCAACCATAATTACTAAGTCATATTTTTTAGCTTCGCCGCCGTCTACTGTGTTAGGGTCAAATAATTTAGATTTGTCCTGTAAACGATTAACTTCCTTATTCAACATTTCAATTTGTTGTTTTGCTGAAGGTTCAGAGCTTTTTTCAAGCATTTCAATATTCTTTTTAACAGAATTTACAGCTTTAGCATTGTAAGGACGTTTTATATCTTCTACGCCAGGAACGTGAATGAATGAATTTGGAATATCGTCATCAATTGATGCATCAATGTTTCTGTCAGGATAAGCACCTTTCAATGCTGATGTCATACCGATTACACAACCAACAGCATCGCCGTCAGGAGAGCAATGGCCTACAACCAAGATATTTTTATTTTTAGGGTCTTGCAACTCTTTAACGATTGTGTCAACGGCATCTTTAATCTTTCTTACTTCGCCTAAGCCGTTTCTTTTACCTTCTACATCAAAGATTGTTTCTAAAACTTGTTTAGGTGAAAACTTAGGTTGATAAGGTGTTACTGAAGATGCTACTTTAGCATCTTTTGAATCCATCATTGCATTGAATTCATTTCTAGCATTTTCTTTTACTTTATCATCTTTGCCGACATATCTCAAATTTGCTTTAGCTGCGATAATTGGAAAATCAGAAGTTACGCCACCTGTTACGTTTGTTAATTCAAATTGAAAGTTATCTTTGTCAGTATTGATAACATTCATAAATTTTTCAGCGACAGGACTTGGAACTGTACCAATTTCGCCATATTGTGGGTCTTTTAAGGCTAAAGTTTTTGTTTCTTCATTGTATTTGTAGTCTAATTTTTGTCCGTCTTTCCAATCAGATTTTGCTAATTTTACAAGATTGTCATCAGTAGCTTCTGCATGAGCGCCTGCCATACCTTTTTGATGACGAGTTACACCTGCAATTTTAAATTGAACACCAGCGTCAATTGGATTAGCGAATTTGCCAGTAAAAGATACGTGAAGATTTTTACCTTGACGTTCAACGCCAATAGTGTTCTTTGAAATATTTATAACGTCTGTTGCATAGCTTAATTTTGGTGCTTGCTTAACATTTTTAACTTGTTGTAAATTTACTACCTTATTGCTTGTGATTGGATTAATTTTCACAATTTGCCTCAAAATTTATTGACCTACACACGACATACAACACACCTAAAGCATGATTTTTGCTATTTTTTAACCATTTTTGTAACATTTTTAACATTATTTTTGGATTAAATTAATCTTCCAAAAACAATATTTATCACTGCATTTATAAATTGAAAAATATATCATAAAATCATCACCTAAAACAAGAGAGGATTTAGTTTTTGGATTTTTTGTTTTTGAAATAAAAGCGTAAGACGGTTGATTTAAAAAAGCCTTAAACTGCTCTGGATACTTCATCGCTTGCCCAATAGCGTTCCCCCTTACACACGCATTCCCTTTTACGATATATAGCAAATTATAATCATCATTTTCGTAAGAACAGTAATTTTTTATTTTTAAATTACTTTTTTTTGCGTATGGCAAAAGAGTATACATCTCTGAATTATTGTGTAAAATTTGAGCGTTTTTAAGCTCATTATCGTTCTTTATCAAATACAACAACTGTTTAGATTCTATATTATTGTATACATATTGATAATTTTTTTGCTCCATAACAGGTCTAAATAACAACGACGATATAATCGCAAACACAATCATTGCAACTGTTTTAGACTTCGCTTTAACAGGATTTAAAACTTCAACAAGCCAAAGTGCAATTATTAAATATATATAGTAAAAATATGAATGCCAAAAATTACATCCGTAACGAGCAAATGTAAGGTATAACATCATTGCATATACAGGAATTATAAAGCATAAAACCTTTTTAGACTTTGCCAAGTACCAAAACATAGGTATAGCAAATATTACAAGTAATATAGAATTTAGGATTGGTTGATGATAAATAAATACATTTCTAAGCAACAACATTGGGCTATCAGGTTGGCGCTCAGTAATTATACTATAATCAATCGTAAACATCTGCAATCCAACTAGGATAACGCCAATAAGAAGAATAGCAACTGTCGCAATTATGCTTTTTCGTTCAATTTCTGGCTTGTTTTTATACAAATCACATAAGAATAAAACTCCAAACATTGTAGCACCAAACAATGCCATAACGCTAGTATTTGCACACAATACAAGTAAAACAGAATACCATACAGGATGTTTTAACTTGTCCTTAAACATCGCTGTTAAAGCAAACAATAACAAAATTCCAATTGCGTAACACCTTGCAACAACTGAATAACAGCCTAAAAATGGAAACGAAAAAGTTATAAAAAACTTTATCCAATTGTTAAACGGCGTTTTCCACCACAGCAAACACACTGCTAACAGACAAAATGCCCAATTTAGCAACAACATTGAATATGGATACATAAAATTAGTCTTGGCAAAAGGCATCAAAATCAGTTGCCATAAAAACAAATGCCCTTCTGATTTTACATACCAAAACATATCCACAAAATTTAATTGTTGAGCAATAGTCCAAGCATGAGCTTCATCGTACCATGGAATATGGTTAAAAACACGTAATAGCGTAATTAACACGAAAAAAAATATTGAAATTATCGCAAATTTATTTGCTTTCATGGTATTCTTTTTCCGCATTTATATTCCATAAATTTTCTTTATTTGATTGACCTTTAAGAATTTTGACAGCCTCAATTGCAGTAAGCATCGAATGATCCATATTGTTATAACGATGTTGACCATTTCTACCAATACAATACAAGTTTTCAAATTTATCTAATTGAGCTTTAACCAAATCGAAATGTTCATAACTGTCAAAGTAAGCTGGATAAGCCTTTTTAACCCTTAGACGAGTAGAAGCAATAACCTTATCTTCATCAATAATACCTAACTTAACCACTTCTGAAATAGCAAATTTAATAAAATCTTCATCTGACATATTCCAATAGCTGTCACCCTCGTTACAGAAGTACTCTAGGCTTATAAAGACTTTATTTTTGTCTTTTACTAGATATGGCGACCAATTATTCATAATCTGCATTCTGCCTACTTTTACGTCATCTTCTTGGATGTAAATCCAGCAGTCTTTTGTGATTTTACCGTTTTCTTTTAAGTTTATGTCATCAACATATAAACCAACAAGCATATAATCCCTATATGGTAAGGCTTTTGCAACGTCATTTACTTGTTCTGGCAGATTTTGTAATCCTGCAACTAAATCCTTTATTGGCATTGAAGAAAATACGTAATCCCCTTGATATGTTTGAATTTCGTCATTATATTCTATTTTTACTGATTTTATTGAATTTTCATCATTATCAAAGTCCAAAACCCTAGAACGGTAATGGATTTCGCCACCCAATTGAGTAATTTTATCCGTCATTAAGTTCCAAAGCTGTCCACAACCGTATTTTGGGTATAAAAACTCGTCAATTAGCGTTGTTTCCTTCTTTTTAGTAAGGTGTAGAGCGTTTAAAACAGCTTTAATCAAGGAAAGCCCCTTAATTCTTTGCTCGCCCCATTCTTTTGAAATATCACGAGGATGGCGTCCCCAAACCTTTTCGGTGTATTTTTCAAAGAACATTTCGTATAAAACACGTCCGAAACGGTTAACCATGAAGTCTTCTAGGGTTACTTCATTACGTTTTACAAAACATGACTTCAAGTAGCTAAAACCAGCTTTAAATGTGCGTTTTAGCCCCATATTCTTAAAAGTTTTAAACGACATAGAAATCGGATAATTAAACAGTTTTCGAGAGTATAAAATCTCTGAAAAGCGTTGTCTTGTCATCATTACAACATCTTCTTCGTCAGGATTTTTACCTTTAGGCAAAAAAGTTTCCCACAAATCCAATATTTGTGGGCTTTTCGAGAACATTCGATGCCCGCCAATATCAATTCCATTGCCTTCAAAGAATACCGTTCTTGAAATTCCGCCAACACAGTCCAATTCCTCGAATATAATCGGTTTTACATCTTCTGTTTGTGTTAAAAGTTCATAAGCGGCTGTAAGCCCCGCTGGACCTGCACCAATAATTATTGCTATCTTTTCTCTATTTGTCATGATTTAATTATACAATAAAAATTGCCAAGAATTTATTTTAAAGGTTTTTTGCTACAATCAGCTTATAGCCTGTCACTTTACCATTTTTAATGACAAAAGTGTTTTATATTAAGCCTTTTGACTATTTTGTAGGTAATATACGTCCGTAAAAATACGTACGTATTTTTACGGACAAAAAATAAGGTTTATATATTTAATAAAAAAAAACTCGGACAATGTCCGAGTTTTTTTATTAAGCGAAAGTTTTGAAAGAATCTTCAGAGTTCTTTTTGATTACAG